>ERZ869929.16-NODE-16-length-120120-cov-7.672552_pt1 | contig 120120 bp, 171 predicted proteins | sample MGYA00579312_ERZ869929 | MGnify/ENA primary metagenome ERZ869929 (study PRJEB32216, sample SAMN09231818) | wastewater metagenome | place: USA: Maryland | collected 2016-08-09 | study: EMG produced TPA metagenomics assembly of the PRJNA472060 data set (Reclaimed... | reverse complement strand
CATCGTGATGATGGACCTGCTGTTGACTGGCCCTCCCAAAATAAAGAGGAATGGTATAAAGATGGGAAAGTATACGAACCTTCAGCCCACGAACTCATTGCATGGAAGATGAAGAAGCAAAACGACACAGCACAACATGAGTAGAACACTTGTTAGTGGCGCTACAGGACGCCTCCTGTCATGGCCCAGCGGAAACTGGGAATGCGATATTTTAGGACGCGTGGCTTGTCTCATGGGCACGCCGCATTACTATGACAGAGCTAAGCCTGGTACAGCCGGAGCCTGGTTCTGGGAAGAATTTCTTACCGAACCTGGGAATCAAGGCAAGAAATGGTTAGCTGTTACGCAGGAATATGAGCTTGATGGCCCTGCCTGCAAAGAGTTTGCTGAAGCATTGATTAATGTGACTGATGAAGTCATTGCCACAATTCACCCGTATACTAAGACTTTCATAGGCACACCTGAAGAATTGAAAGAGGCAGTTATATGGCAAGGCAAGCAATACAGGAAATTGAAGAAAGGGTATAAATGCTTGGGATGAAACTATACAATAGAAAAATAAATGAGGCTATAGCTAAAGCACTGGGTTACCGCGCATGGCAGTTTGGAGATCCGTGGGTCAAAGGACTCAGCCTCATGGATACTAGATTTAACAATTATGTCCGTAAGGTAATTAAAGATGCTCCTGCTTATGTGGATTACATTAAATTGGATATTGATGAAACACCAACGCATAAAGTTGCTGAGGTAAAAGCGCATTTCATTCCCTGTAGTCATTGGGTCAGTCCTGCAGGTAAAATAACTGCGCGACCTCCTAACTTCTCATCTAACTTAAATGCTATGCATGAAGCAGAGATGACTTTGACTTCTGATGAAATGAAGGAGTTCGATCACTTTCTTCCTCTGCAGGGAGTGAGTAAATGTTCCAACACAGCCCTTTCCCGGGCGCTGTGCTGGTTGAGAGTTAAAAAAATATCATACTAACTACCTGCCATGTTCCGCATCTTCAAACTTTTCAGAAAGAAGGAAAAACCTCCTATCCAATACAAGATTGTAACTTTAGAGAATAAACTAGGACAGAGCAGATACGTTGCTTACGCCACTGTAAGCTCAAGAGGTGGATTTGTACCTCTATGCTACTCAAAGTACGCTAAGTATATTAGAGCTGCTTTAAACGACGACGAATACATGTTCGACACTTATGAACAAGCTGCGGCCATCATTAATGAGCATAAGGAAAATGAGGCTAAGAGAACTGAGTCTATAAGGCAAGCGGAGCTGGCTCAGTTTGTTCCTATAAAAACGGATATGCTTTAATGGATATGAATAATAAAGATTACAACGCGGGATTAGACACTGCTGCCAGTATTGTAGAAGAGATCATTGGAGGAACATCAGAATGCGAAACAATTCTTTGCGGTATTGAATCAAGTAAGCGTAATTCAGACAAAGAAACTGATATCGTTCTACCCTTGGAGGAAGCACAAGATATAGCTGATGCTTTAAGCGTAGCTATGGATGATATTAAAGAGCTACTACAGGTAGCTAAATATAACCTTAGAGGACAAATCAATTCTGGGGAAATAATAGATAAGCCTAATCCGCCTATTCTTATTCATGAGCAAGGTATAGCTAGATCAGAAGCTGTTATCGAACGCTGCAGAAAAGTCTGGTTAAAAGTTTGGAAGAAAATACAAGATGAATAAAAATATGTTATGACACCTACTATTAAATCAATCGTTGAATCAGCTGGATTTATATTCTGTCCTAATTGCAAAGGGCAGGGTGAGATTACTTATTTTTGCGGGCATGATGTTGATACAGCCTGCCACTGGTGTGCCGGTCATGGAATTGTTAAATCTTTAAACAAACAGAAGCATAGAAAAACATGCTCTATTTGTAGCGGGCGCGGCGGTTTAGGTTGCTGCGACAAAAGAGGATTTCATGAATGGGAAAGTTACGAGTTAGTAAAAAATAAAACACATGAGTAACAAAGCAATCGTAATCACACCTCGAGTATGGAAAGCTCGTGTGTATTCTGGCGACGGCTATGATACATACGGTAAACAGAGGGAAGGTAAATATTACTGTAAGCTTAATGAGGCAGTAAAGCTCGAGAATGAGCTTATTGCTGCTCAGAAGGAGTTAGAAGAATTGAAGAAGAAAAATGATAAGTTACTGACTTCCATTGGTAAATTTGCGAGATACGGTTTAGGCCCCTGCGGTGGAGGAGGCGCAGTTGATTTATACGCGCAAGGGCGGCATACTGCAGAAGGTAATGTTAGATCCTTAGCTAGAAAGGAGCTGAAGAAATATGGCGTTCAGCATTAAACCTACACCAAAGGAAGGTTGTTATATTGTTCGTGGTAGCGATGTACTAGAACAAGCATGGGTGCCTATTGGAGGCTTTATATGGGATGACCAGGACGGTTACTGGAAGCATTCCGATGGATCTCATAAAATAGAGTTATTTAAGTATTATGCCCTACCTAATAATTTTAAAGTGGAAATTAAAAGTCGCCCTGAAATGTTAGATATACGGGAACAGTGTTGGGAATACACAAAAGACTGGGCTAAGGAAGCCTTTGAACAAAGTGATCGCGAATTCATAAAAAAGTAGAAAGGTTAATGAACCATGGCACTGAATGAAGAATTTATACAAGTAAGCTTGCCAGGGCGTCCTGGAGGTCAGCATGTAGGCGTTTCAGCCGCAATTACAGTTACCCATGATTTAGGCATATCTGTGACATGTAATCTAGGCAGGTCGCAATTTAAAAATAGAAAAATAGCTTTAGCAGCTATGGAGTATGCATTAATTGAAGCAGGAATTACTGACCCCTCAATATTCAAGCCAGATGAGAACAGCAAAGAAAAACGAAACTAAAACACGAAAGCCTGTACCTCCAGAAGGTTGGGAAATTATTGATAAAGATGATCCTAGGGCTAAGAAGCTTCCTCATGTCCCTAAATTTGCATTCAGGGGCTGTGATGGTTGGACATGGCGTGATTCTAATTATTATAAAGGAGATGAGATTCCTAAAGCAGAATTCATGTCCTCTGGGCAGTACTATGCGCTGCCCATTGCTAAGAAGAAAGTAATTAAGAAGGTTTCAAAAATAGACCCACCTACTCCTGAAAAAGGCTGGGAGCTTGTTGATAAAAAAGATCCTAGACTCAAGAATCTTCCTTGCACGCCGAGAGCTGCGCTGAGAATTTGCGGTGCATGGCGCTGGATTACTTCTTCTTATGAGAAAGGGCAAGAACTTCCTGCTTGTGTGCTACGTAGGGTGACGCAATACTATGCGCTGCCCATTGCGAAGATTAAAGAGCCTGAAGTTAAAGTTAGCCCTAGCAAGCCGACTAAAATTGCTCCGCCTGCTCCTGAAGGTTACGAGATCGTAGGTAAAGACGACCCAAGGCTGGATAAGCTACCTGAGCAGCCTATGTTCTGTAGTAATTTTTGTAACGCGTGGCAAGACTCAGGCTATATAGCAGGAGAGCGTGTGACTCGGCATGACCGCAACTTGCACTTCTATGCGCTGCCCATTGCGAAGATTAAAGAGCCTGAAGTTAAACACTCCTGTTCAATTAGGGTCCGCTTACCGAGCGAGAAACCTACAAGGAGTGACAGTAACGGAATTGGGCATATTTATATCAGGACAAGTGAAAGTAGCGAATGGCTTAAGTTGCGCTGGAATGCCCGCATGCCTGAAGACACAATCTGCTGGATTCCCGGACGTATTTCTGATGAAGAGTTGGCTGATCTTCCAAAGCCTCTTACGCAGGAAGATATCTGGAGAGCTGAAGGTGAGAAGATTTGGCCAGAAATTAGCGGCGAGCTGCTTGCCAATAATGAAAATGGTTCCAAAGAAGTATTTCTTCGTGGCTATATTGCTGCTAAGAAAAGTAAATAATATATACTAATTATTCACACATAAACGCATGAGCAAGAAAACCAAAAAACTGTTCAGAATCGATGCGAAGATCAGTTACTTGTATTTAACCTACGAGGCTAATTATAATGTAAAAGATTTCTTACGCTGGTTAAAGAACGATATGCACTCAGGGGAGATTGATGAGTCTTCCGCCCTGGAAATTAAAGAGGTTAAGTCTACCACACAAATTCAGGATTATCTGGACCGCGATAATGATTACATGGTATATGACGATACTGGTAGTGATGATATACAATACATTTCAGCGCTGGTAGAAGAGCTTGCTTTGGACTCTGAAGTACTAGCTGAACGTTTACGTTCGCTTGGTTATACAGTTACGGCCCCTGCTAAAGCTGCTGCTACTAACACAGCTAAGCGTTCTAAGAAAGGGGGTGCGGAGTGAGTAAAATCGAACAAAATTTTTGGCTGGTCATCGGAGCCATTCTCGCAGCCATTTTCCTGATGGTTCATTTTGAGGAAAAAGACAGGGAAACACCCATCCGCACCGAAGCCGTCGAGCGCGGCTTTGCCGAATGGGTTCCTGATTCTTCAGGTAACGTTACCTTTAAATGGAAGGAGAAGGCTAAATGAAAAAATTTAAAGTATCATTCTTAACTATGCATGAGTCTTATAATGGTTATGAGCACAGTGATGGATGGAAAGACTATTTTGTAGAAGCCAGGCATGCTAAATCGGCTGAAAGTAAAGCTAAGAAACTATGGAAAAAAGATTTTAATAACGCATACTGGATAAGAAACACTTCCATATCTATTATTTGAATGAAAAACTCCAAACGCTTGATTCAATAACAGTGAATACATCCACACCAACCGCACCAACCCCATGATTACTGCAAAAGAAGCTAGGGAACTAGCAGGCCCCACTATTGAAGAAATGTGTGAATTTTTTGATTCGCATATTAGAGAAGCTGCTAAAAACAAAGAACGCTCTATTACTGTGTTTCACGGACAATTAGAAAATGAGGCTTATGGTAGGACAAAACGCTGGAAAGCATTTCAAGAAGCTATGGCTAAGTTAGGTTTTGTTGCTGAGCTCTACTATGAAGAGCGTCAGTTTGTGGATATGCGTATAACAATCAAATGGTAAACAACATGAACAAAATGTACCTTGTGCTGGGTGACTGGTCGGAAGACGGTCACGGAAAATATGATAAAGTGCTTGTTGAGAGCAACAAGACAGTTAAAGAAATTCAGCAGGCCTATAAGGCTTCGTGTAAGTTGACCGGTGTGTCTTTTAATGATGATGACGACGATTTCACTGGACGAAAAAGAGATTGGAGACAATCAGAGAAATATCATATTGCTGTAGACTATGAACAGGGCTGGAAAGTTTCTGATGAAGCTAAGCAAGCACTGATCGCTGCTGGTTATGACTTTGATAAGCACTTCTCCTTTGGTATGGATGAAGACGACGATCAGGTAGAAGGTAATGATGTCATCTTCCTTCACATCTGGACTGAGTTCGTTAAGCTAAGTCTTCCTGACTTGGTGATTAATAAAATTCCAGAAGACAAGAGTATTCCGTGCATTAACGGTTACTGGAATGAGGAACTGAATGTTCAATTCGGCTACGGACTTTATGAATAAGTACCCTTACAAAAATACGGAGCTGACAGGCTGGGCAACTTCAGACGCGAGAATTGAGGTTGCCTGTCCTAAATGTAATGCGGATAAAGGTTTTTATTGTGTGACTCCGAAAGGCCGAAAGGCTGCTCAGAATCACATGGAAAGAGGTAGGGCTTATATTGGTAAGATTGGAATGCAGGAGTTTAACAGAAGGCATCGCGCAAAAACATCAAGCGGGAGTACACTGACATGCTACTGAGCGAACTGAAAACAAACGACAAGGTAACCTACCGTATCGGCACTCATGGGGCCTCCAAGATTAATTGGGGGGAATGGAAAGAAGGTATTATATATGTTGCCCGTAGAAGTGAAGATTTACCTGTGGCGAACAGGAAATTTTCCAGAGCGCCTCGCGCAGGACAGATTGTGACGCTTGGCATCGAGTTGTTAGAATTTAGCGAGGGAGATTATGATTTGGTTACAAATATTTGGTCTAGTGAAAACTGCTTACTTCAGATTAAAGATCTGGGCAAGGCAGAAACAGCTCAGCCTTCGCAGCCTGAATATGAAGAAAAATTAGCAACAGTAGACGTAGACCTTGCTGACGTAATTGCTCATTACGCTAAAGGTGTTAAAGTCAATGGTGGTAAAGTATTAAGCTATGAATGGGCAATTAACCCACTAACTAATAAAGTCATGTTTGCGCTCACTGTTCAGAAGAACAAAAGTTAAGTATGTCTACAGAAGAACAAAGCTTTTTAAATGCTTGGGTGCCTGCAGTGGGTGTTATATCCCTGCTATGGCTCTCAGCTATTTTTTGGTACATTTCAGAAGCGTTTATAAGTATTATTGCAAAATCTAAAACAAATAAAGATGAATAGATCAGAAATTAAATTCCGCGTCTGGGATCATACGACTCAAAAGTTTGATCCCCAGATTTACCGTGTAGGTGAGCAGTTTGGGCATCCTAGTTCTTGTGACTGGACTCCGCAGCAATACACAGGCGTGCAGGACAAGAACAAGAAGGATGTTTATGATGGAGACATTCTACGCAATCAATTGAATGGTAAGCTCTGCTACGCACGCTGGGCTAATGATCTGGAATATGCTGGATGGTCACTAGCCCGCCCCGGTCAGTGTATTGGCAACCTATTCCTTAATTCTAGTTTTGATAACCTTGAGGTAGTTGGAAACATCTTTGAGAATCCTCAATATTTGGAAACTGGAGAGTTATGAGTATAATTAAAAAAATCACTGCAGCTTTATTACGTAAGGAAGTCGATACGGTTTTTAGTAGAAACTTTTGGCAAACTATCTATAATGACTATCTACAGTCAGGTTTAGATGAGTATAATAAAGAAACTTTTATTTGTCTTGCAAGTCCGTTATTTGCTCGAACGTGGGCTATAAGAGACAATAAAATACGAATAAATAAATTAGCTGTGCAGTACTTACGTAGAAAGAATTGTAGTATTTTTGCTGGTTGTGCTTTACATAAAAATAGGGGTATCCTATTCAATGGATACAGCAGGAAAATCCGTGTGGAATTCCTGGAATGGGTACTGTCGCAATTTGATGAAGAAGAAAAGAGAAACAAAACACCATGAAAAAGTATTCGTTTTGGAGCGTGCTCGTTACTACAGGGAGACTCCGGCTTATGAGTCCGTGGGTGTTTTTACGTCTGTAGCATTGGCTGAGAAGTATTTGAGGAGCAGGCTATCACTGTGTGGTGAGCGACTTATACCTCATTGGTTTCTTAAAAATGCTAAACTGTGTTATGATAAGGATGAAGGAATTCATACTTATCATTATAATGATGACGGCGTGACCACTGCGTACCGTTTAAGACACTTGAATGTGATATCTTGTGACAAAGAAATCCCGCCCTGTGTTTTGGTACGAGTAGGTATAGATTATGAAACCAGGTATTACATGAAGGATGGCGTGACTAAGAAAAAAAGAAAGTACTTTTAATAACATGTTAGCATTCACAATCGAGATCCCGGACTGGATCATTAATGATATCCCAGACTTTCTCCTTAGCGGGAACTTCTGGGGTGGTTATTTTAGCGGAGCATTTTCAGTAGCTGCAGTTGTAATATTAGCTCTGCTTTATTGTGCTAGAAACTTCAATCCCTTCGGATAAATATGCGAGTATTAACCCTCTCGTAGCTTTTAATTGAATGAATACTCCAGCGTGTAAAAAGTGGAAAATTGGTGATCATTATATAGACTGCGGTTTAATACCCAGAGTAGTCACTGGTATAAGTTACGAGCGCCAGTATCCTGCTGGTGTAAAATGCAGAAATGCGGACACTTGCTTAGCGCGTCCTTACATGAGGCAGCTGATTCAGGAAGGCCTGCAGGGAAGATCGCTTGTTGACGGCAGTATAGGTAACTGCAGTATTAGGCACTGCAGCCCAGAGAAGGTTCACAGAAAGGTAGCTGAAAGGTGGGCCAAGACTGGTCCGCTTAATCCGACGAAAAAACTGTACCTTAAAAGTTTCTACGCTAGTGAATGGGGCGTAGGTAGAAAGATTTGGTGGAATGAATAACATTGAACTGAACCAGCTGATAGTTAAAATAAAGGATATGACGGCTAAGTTCCAGCTTTGGCAGGAGCTTGTGTCTAGTTCACATAATGACACTACTGAACAATTCATGGGGCGAGTGCAGCTGCTCAATGAGGTGAATCAGTTAGTGTCGGAAATTAGCGGTGCAGCTAAAGATCTGGATGATAAATTTAAGGAAGAGGATTTTGCTTCATGGCATTTCCTGGAGCAGACATGGGAAAAGAATCCTAATGGATGTGGGTGTCATGCTTGCAATCCTAAGGCTGCTTGGTTTGTAGTATGTGACATATGCGGTAATAAGCGTTGCCCGCATGCTACTGATCATACATTAGAGTGTACCAACTCCAATGCGCCCGGGCAGAAAGGTAGTAAATGGGAGAACCACAAAACACCAGGAACATAAAACACATGGAAAACGAGATCCCCAAGACAAGAAAAGACTTCTTAAATGAGGCAGTGGTTGCTGTTTCTAAAATTACAGAACAAGATATTGCTTCGGTTATTGATGCGTTCTGCGCGCAAGCCAAAGAAGAGAGTAAAAAGAGTGATGCTTATTCTAAGATGTTTGATGCTAGCCATAAAGGATTGAGGGGAATCCTGGATGAGGCTAATGATCAAATGACTAAAGTATTATTAAATACTATGGATGTTCTGGAAGAGAAAGGTCTTTTAGACAGGTCCAGAGAAAATTATGTTATGAGTAACCGTGTGTGGTACATGCTCAAAATGCTACCTCTGATGTTTACGGCATTAGAGTATGACATCGATGAGCGTGAGGGTTTCTCATGTGTGATGGATAAAGTCAGGCACATGGCTTATGAAGCTTTCATGAAGACTCTTAATTTACCTGCAGAAGGAGAGGCATAAAAATATGGGAATGTACGACACACTTCGTTTGCCTACTGAGTATATTTTAGATGTGCTTACGGCGAATAAAACCACTGAAAGCATGCTAGATGCATCTTTGTTTACCATGGCTATAGCCAGGGTTAACAATGCATCTATTGAAACGCAGACAAAATCTTTGGATTGTTGTCTTAGCGAATACAAGCTCGAGAAGATTGATGGCGAGTTTAAGCTCATACAATGTATCCCTGTAGGTACCTGGGTAGATGAGCCTTCATCTATTGGGGGCATGGCATTTAATCATACAGGAATAAAAGAAGTGCCGCAGGATCACACCGGCGTAATTAACTGCTATGGTGGGTTATATACAGATGACACTGATTACGACCTGGAGTTAAATATTACTTTCGTGGAAGGTAAGGTTGTCAAAACAGACATTGTTAAGTCTGAGATAATTATAGGCGATAAGGTAAGAGCAGTGCAGACTGCAAACTTCTTCTCCCGCATTGATGCTGAGAATAAATACAGGAATACATTTACTGGCAGGTTTACGAACCTGCTTTGTCATCCTGTATACTATCTAGGAGAGGTTATTATTAGCGTGGCTAACTGGCTTCATAAGCTCAGTAAGCTTATGTCTCGCTTAGGATTAAAAGTGCGTATGCTGGCGCGTAAAGTTAATCTTTTGTTTTTTAAACATGATTAGAATTACTGATAGATTTTTTACTCCTAGGTCTGAAGATGATGTTATAGAGTTTGAAGAAGAAACAGGTTTATATAGAATTAGAACACCAGGATTAAAAACCGCCTGGTATTCAGATGCTGCCTGCTGCACTCTACACAGAGTTGGAGCTCCCGCAGTCGTTTATGATGACGGGGATGCGTCCTGGTACTATAATGGTAAACGTCACAGAGATGATGGACCAGCTATTGACTGGCCTCTTTCACATGCGCAGCTAGAGGGCAGGGCTATATGGTGGAAACATGGTAAGGCTTACGAGCCTACAGCGCATGATATAATTATTTGGAAGTCTAATCAGCTACGCGAAAAACAAAATGCCCAGAGTGAAAGCAAAAACAGCACCGACGATTAAAATCGTCAACGGTAAGAAAGTATATCACTATTCCGACAGGTATCAGAAAAAAGATCCAGTTACGGTTTCTCAGCGTGTTATGGATAGGCAGGTGCTCCGGGATCTCATCCTGAAGCATGGATTCAGTATTGGCGATGCTGCTGCTAAGTTTGACATGGATGAGGGGCGCGTTCGTCGCCTCCTTTTCTCTAAGGTTCCTACTGCGCAGCAATATGAATACGCGCTGGAGATTTATAACAAAGGCTTTTCTGTTACCATCGCCTGTGTGGGCGCGGGAGTCTCCTTTGAGCATTTCAAAAAGGCGAGGAAAGAAGCTATGCGACATGAATACAAACCTTTGCGCTGGTAATTTATGAGTGCCACATTAGAACCTGAGCCGCCAAAGAAAGAAAAAACTATTTCGGCTACTGCGCTTCTTAAAGCGGAGCATGAAAGGCTTACTATACTGGCGGAGGCTACGAAGGGGGACGGCAAGATCATGATAAGCAATATGGCAGCAGCCTTTAATTTAGCAGCTGCCTATCTAGCCTCCCTCAATGCCCCGGAAAGAATTAAGAGATTCAAGGAGGTCACTGAAGATGACGAAACCTGAGCTTAAGCCAGGTAACATTGCGGGGCTATACATCCCGCAAAATCTTAACCTGTGCGACACCCTTGATGAGGATGAATATCCTACAGATGAAACTCTCGAGATAATTGCTAAATGGGATGTACTGCATGACGCGGTTAATTTCCTGCAGCAGCTCAAGAGTATATGGGCTTACGATTCTTTTGTGCTGTCTGATACACCACCAAAAGAAGCTGAGGCCTTGCTGTCGATGTTTGACGAAACCAAAGATCTGACTAGTTATAAATGGCTGCGCCTAGCTACTGCAGGCTGGAGCGGTAATGAAAGTATTGTATCCGCGCTGGAACGTAATTTTTCCATGCAGATGCATTGGTATATGTCGGTGTGCGGTGGGCTCATAATCTACAAGCTACCTGATTTTTTATGGAAACAGCAAAACTCCCAAGGCGACAATGAAACCTACTCATCCTAATTCCTCCACGTTTAGTCCTTTAAGCCCTTCTTCAACAGGGCAGCCTTTCTATATGGTCTATGCTCCTTCAGGCGTCACGGCACCTAAGGTAGAACACGCGCTCAGATCCGATGCTGAGACCGAGGCTTCTCGCCTGGTAGCGCAGATTAACAAGCCTGTGTTCGTATTGATGGCGGTTAGTAAGTTTGAGCGGCAGGATCCTCCTATTACTAAAACGGACCTTAAGTATTAATTATGATTGAAGAACCTGATAATGAGGCTTTGAATGAAGTTATTAAAGCCTTTCCGGCATTCTTCCCTAGTGAAGAATTGTTTATTTACGGCGGCCCGCCGCGCTATGCTAATTACATTAAGTTGATCTGCACTAATGTGCATACTAAGATTAATGTATATTCTGCTTTTATTAAAAGGCGGCAGATGCAGGTCGAGCCTGTAAAGGCGACACATGCTAAGCCACCTAAGGATATGTTTAAATTTAGCTTTGACCAGATCAAGACAAAGTTCGGTACAGCTAGATTTTACTATTCTCTGCATATCAAATCTTTCTCGGATCTTACACCTGAGGAACAAGAGCTCTACGACCCATACGACTATAATGAAGTCTGTAGAGATATTAAAGCGCATATAAGGTCTATGGTTGACCTATGCGAGGCCATGGCGGATACATATGAGCTGATTAAACTGTAATAATTATGAATGCACAAGAATTTGCCTATTGGCTGCAAGGTTTTTTTGAACTGAACGAGGAGGATAAATCGCTTACCAAAAAGCAGGTAAAGATTATTCGAGATCATCTTTCACTGGTATTTAAAAAGGTAACACCTGATAGAAATGTCGGGGATAAAGAACAGTACTGTGTTCCGGCTGAAGTGCTTGAGCGTATGCGGAAGTCTATGGAGCGCTTGGAGCAACACCCTGCGCTGCAACCTGTTAATATACCCTGGGTTCAGCCTGCCATGCCTTCTACTCCATTACCGTATGAGATCACATGCTCTACGACAACGGAAGTCAATACAGATACCCGAGGTAAACCTGTATGTTAAATACTGCGCTCAAATTTAGAGTTCTTCTGATCCCGCTAGCTTTAGCAATAGAGCTAGCGGGATTATTCATAGCTTACGCTATTTCATTTCTTTTAGTTATGGGTGGGTTTATCTCCGCCGTGCTAGAAGCTTTGAATATGACACTTATAAAGATTTCTAATGATTTACCATACATAACTTGGTATCTTGAAGGTTGGTCTAAAAATAATAAGCATGGAAAACAAACAGATAATCGGTGAATTCTCTGATGAAAAGACAGAGATAATGTATCAGTGCTCCTGTAACGGAGAGACTGTGTCTATTGAGCAATGGAAGGACTCCCCGGAGATTTATCTTTCCATTTGGTTTCGTGGATTCACGTACCCATTGACCTGGAAACAGCGCATTAGGTACTGCTGGCAGATCCTGCGGAATAGAAAGCCATACGGCGATCAAATCGTCTTCACTCCTGAGGTTGCTAAGCATCTTGGAGAGAAATTAATTGAACTGAGTAATAAAGACAATGCTCGAAAGACCACACACCCTTGATGATGTAACTAGAATGCTAGTTAATAGGAATAATCCTAAAACCATGGATTATTATTTTTTTAGAATAATGCAAATTGCACCTTCGAGTATTGGTGTAAACTATGAGGGTGTATACGACCTTAAATTAGCTTCACGTAATGCTGAGGTATCTGCAGGAATGACCTTGTGCCAAAAGCGCAGAGGCGGAAAGTACAAAAGTATATTTACTATACCTATGTTTCCTGATCATAAGTTTCCTAAAAGCAGGTCTCTTAAGATTTTATCGACATCGTCTAACTATATAGCCTTAATTAATCCTAAGCGCGGAACTACTGAAGAGATTACTACGGCTGGCGGATTTAAGTTTTACCGTGCGCAACCGGATTATCTGCAACAGCCCAAGAATCATGTGTGCTATGCTCATGGTAAATGGGAGCGGAGAGGTCAGCTGAAAACGTCAATAGAAATAGACTGAGCTATGTTACCTAGTCACACGCAAAATACGTTTAATGTTACCTGGGATGAGATAGTTAATAATTTTGATCCTACCAAGGTTAACGATATAGTCGATAGAAAGTTTATAGATTCGCTGATACACAAAATACAGAATTGTAGGTACTGGGCGATACCGCATCATTTGAATGATAATAATACAATACCTGCATCTTCTGTGCATGCAGGAGCGCCAGATTTATTTAGTAACCGGCATACTAAAGAAGTATCTACCCAGCTTCTTTTAAACGCCATGCTGTCTAGTGTCACAATAGACACCGATAAATGGTCTAGACGTAATGCAGCTATACTGGCTAAATTAAGGTTGTTTAAGGGGCTTGGTAGATTGCTTAACAGCTCTACAGCGCGTTACAATATTGAAACAGGTAGGTACCATGCATTTTATGGTATACCTGCTTATGATGAATCAGTAGTTAGATGGTACAAAGGCGGTTATGCATACAACCTGGATAGGAGAGTGTGCCTGCACCCATTTGATTCCTACTATGTGCTTTTTAATCTCGAGATAGCCCGGCAGCTAGCCCGGCGTGTTAAGATATGCAGCAATAGCAATTTTAAAGGGGAAATAAAGCCTTTTAAAAGTGATGCTCTCATTTGTTTTTATTTAGAGCATAAACATTACGGGTTTGCACTTAATGACTTAGAAGAAGCAACTTCTGTTTATAAAACTTATTTTTCTGGGTCGACTCCGGATAATCTGAAGAAAGAGCAGCTTAACTTTCATCTCAAGACCTACACCATTAGGTCGGTGTGTAATGGTTTAATTGAAGCTAGAATTAAAAACGGTGTGCAAACTGATCATCGTTACAGCATAACTACCTACACGCGTAATAGTAAAGTCGTATGAGTTATATATTAATGAAGTGTGCTGAGGTTATCAGTGCATAAGACTATGAATATTTTTGCTATCGATAGAGACCCTATCGTGGCAGCAACTCATTGCGTAGATTCTCATGTTACCAAGATGGTGCTGGAATCTGCGCAAATGCTGGCCAACTGTTTCACTGCAGAGCAGTTGGCCAGCGAGAGCTGCCCACGAACACAGACTAATAGTGTAAGGAAGTACTCTTACTACAATCATCCTTGCTCTAAATGGGTGAGGGTAAGCAGGAGTAATATGAATTGGTTAATAGAGCATGCCCTGGCATTAGATTCTGAACGAATTACCCGGGCCAAGCTTAAGGATCCGTTAGCTGATGTTAAGCCTCACTTTTCAGTGGGTTTCATTTTATGGGTAAAAAGCAATGTAACCTTTTCTTTAGTTCCTGAAGGTCCACTAACTGAATTTGCGCAGGCTATGCCAGATGAATTCAAATGCGAGGATTCAGTACAAGCTTACAGGAACTTATACAGATCAGGAAAATCACATCTGCACAAATGGACAAGAAACAAACCAAGCTGGATATAAAAGGCGCTAAAAAGGTTAAGCCAGTAATGGCTGCTAGAAGATTAAAAAGAGCTCGAGCGCTTTATAGAATGGCGCATGCCAAAGGAGAATTCATAATGTTTCCTAATGGATGGCATGAAGCCGGTAAGTTGGAAGTAGAACTCAAACAACAAGCGATTAACAAAGGCTATGCCTACATCAACAAAACGGGTACGTTCAAGTGGAAGTAAAAAGAAGACTTCTAAAAATGTAAAACTGCCATCTTTGTATAAAGTTGGGAAGAATACCGACTATGCCAACAATACTTTTTACAGAGATAAGGACGGTCAGCTTCATCGCGATGATGGACCTGCTGTAATTTACTGGGACGGAGAAAAGCGCTGGTATCAGCATGGCAAACGTCATCGCGAAGATGGTCCGGCGGTAGTAGCTACAAATGGGACTGAGATTTGGTATTCTAACGATATCATACATAGAGAAGATGGGCCTGCATTAGAGAATGGCGATGGTACTGTAGCTTGGTATAAACTTGGTCTAGTTTTTGAACCTAATGCGCATGACATAGCTGTATGGAAGATGAGTCAGAAGAACCAGAAGAAGGGGAGTTAGACAAGCATGCTCCCGGGTATTTTAAGGAGCTATGGCGTGATAAGGCTGGCGATATCCACAGATTAAACGGACCTGCTTTTACTTTAATAAACGGAGAGCTGGGGTGGGGCTCTCATGGTAAGTACCACCGTGATGACGGTCCGGCAAGAATATGGCCTTCTACTGGACTTGAAGAATGGTGGAAAAATGGAGAAAGGTATGAACCTTCAGCACATGATTTAATACTATGGAAGATGAAGAAGAAGGAGTAGAAATAACCAAGGATAAAATTTGGTGTATCTATACTGGGGACGTAATATATAGATGCTGGCATAATAAAAAGGGACAGCCGCATAGATTAACTGGTCCTGCTGTTATTTATAATGATGGCGACATGACTTGGTTTAGACACGGTAAGTACCACCGTGATGACGGTCCGGCAAGAATATGGCCTTCTACTGGACTTGAAGAATGGTATAAAGATGATGTACGCTACGAACCCTCAGCCCATGATCTAATACTATGGAAGATGAAGAAGAAGGAATAAACGATTATGTCACCAGCTTTAAAAAAGTTTGGCATGATAGAAACGGATTTCCGCACAGAATTAATGGGCCTGCCGTCGTTTACAGTGATGGCGAGATGAGGTGGTTCAGACATGGCTTACGACATCGTGATGATGGGCCTGCCCAGGTATGGGCTGAGCATGGAATTGAAATGTGGTACAAAGATGATAAACTTTACGAACCCTCAGCGCATGAAATCATGGTATGGAAGATGAAGAAGGAAGGTTAACCGCTCATAAGTCTACCTATTTTAAAGAGCTATGGCGCGATAAGGCTGGTAAGCTGCATAGGCTAAACGGACCTGCGATGATCACGCTTTCATCCGGAGATATGACCTGGTACCGTCATGGTAAACTTCACCGGGATGACGGTCCTGCGCTGGACTGGCCTAGTGATGGAACTGAAGAGTGGTACAGAGATGGAAAACTTTATGAACCAACGGCACATGAGCTCATTGCATGGAAGATGAAGAAGAAGGAAGGTTAGCCCGTCATAGGTCCAGATATTTTATGGAACTATGGAATGATAAGGCTGGCGTGCTTCACAGACTAAACGGGCCTGCTATGACGCGTTTCGATGGGGCTATGACTTGGTATAGGCATGGTAAGCGTCATCGTAATGATGGACCTGCAGTTATATTGCCTGCTTCTGGACTTGAATATTGGTATAAAGATGGAGAATCTTATGAACCTTCAGCCCACGAACTTATGGTATGGAAGATGAAGAAGAAGGAGTTTTAGCAAATTCAGACGAAGATCCTTATTTTAATGGTGTCATTGTCATTGAAACATGGCGTGATAGTAAAAACCTAAAACATAGGATAGGAGGCCCTGCGGTTGTTTACGATGACGGGGATCTATATTGGTACAAGCATGGAGACATGCATCGTGTAGGCGCACCTGCCCGCGTATGGCCGATGTACGGAATAGAGGAATGGTACATAGATGGTAATCTGCACCGTGAAGACGGTCCCGCTTTCATTACGCTGGCGGACGGTATATTAACAGAGGACTGGTATAAGAATGGGGAACCTTATGAACCCTCAGCGCACGAACTCATACTATGGAAGATGAAGAAGGAGAAGACGAAGAAGGAGTGCTGAGCTCTAATAGCGGGCCAGGCCGTTATGCGGCGTGGTATGATAAAAATGGTAGGTTACATCGCCTAAATGGTCCCGCTCTTACATTTAGCGACGGCTATACGGAATGGTACAAGCATGGGCTGCTCCATCGTGATGACGGCCCTGCGGTTGTTTATCCTATATATGAAGATAACACTGAGTTGCCTGACGTCAGGAATGAATGGTTTAAAAACGACATGCCTTACGAACCCTCAGCCCATGAAATTATGGTATGGAAGATGAAATGGAAGGAGGAAAATAAATAATGTTTATTACTTGTGCAGGATGCAAAACTCCATATGCATGTTCAGAGACTGAAACATGTAAACCTATGGATCAAGAAAATAGATTAGAAACAGCAGCCTCGCTTATTTGGGCGAGGATATACCCGGATAGAAGAAAATGGCATGAACTCGAACAATCAACCAGAGATGAGTGGATCAGATTTACTGCAGTTGCTAAATCAGTCCTTACGTTCTGAGAAGGAGCAGTGTCCTTGGTGTACCGCCATAGACGATGAGCCTATTCAGCAGCATAGTGACTGGTGCGAAAGAAAAATAATGGCTAAAATTCTGGATAAGAACTTAAGTAGGGAATGCGGAGCATCTACAAAAGCGCAGCTGGAAAAGCTAGCCCGTACTCTTCAGCTTAAGCTAGGTGAATACGAGCAGGTGCTGACCCGCATCGCTACACCAGCACGCCCGGACGGCACATTTAATCTTTGCAGAGAAGCTTGTCAGCAACTTGCTGCTGGCGTATTAAAGAAACGAAATAAGCTATGAATATTAAGAAGCTGACTAGAAGATTAAAAGCTATTGCCTATAAACTGATAGAGACAGAGCGCGCGCCTCCGCATCCTCTTGCTTGTCCTGTTTGTGGCTATCTGAATGGTTATCATCGCGACTTAACCTGCCCTGGGCTGACTGATATTGGCGATATGCTTAAGATGGCTAATCTGTATAAGGAGTCATACGTAGCGCAGCGTACCGCAGTGACTAAACTGCGGGCTACCTTGAATGATAGAGTAAATATGTGGAAAGGTAAATTTAATGAACTGAGACATGAAAACAACGAACTCCGTAAGCAAATTAGAAAAAGAGATCAAAAAGCTAATACCTCCGGAGATCCCAGCTGGATCTCTGACGGCAAGTAAGACTGCCTCGGTGGTAGAGAAGCAAGGTTATAAAATATCAGGCCTAGTTGTCATTAATCCTGAGACAAACGGGCGTGGTATTATTGAAATGTCGGCAGTGCGCTGGCTTGATAATGCAGAGATGTGGTGGCTAATGCATACCTCTGCTGATTCTCATGTGCCTAAATTAAATAAACTTACGCCTTCCTTTGCTGAAGAGAGTGATGTGAGCTTTACTACGAAAATAGGTTCATGCGCCCGCTGTGGTAAAGACCATGAGTATGTCCGCTTTTCCAAGCTGGACTATGCTATTGGTGATTATGATTTCTGGGCTCCATGCCCAACTAACGGACAGCCTATAATTCTTAAACGCGTATCAGAATGATTGGTATTAAAGCAACGCAAGTTATACAAGAACTTAAAGCGGATGGGTGGAAGGAATTTCCTTCTCCATTCAGGGATAATAAAACCTGCTTAGCCAAAAGCTTTGAGGGTCACGAGAAATGCTACTGTAACAACCCTAAAAATAAACAGGTTGAGATTTACAAAGGGCATACTTTTAATGGTCATGAATTTGGTTATGAGGTTGTCGTATGCGGCGAGCTACCTGATGGTGAGTGGGTAGACCTGCGCTCGTATGGCCTTAATAGCGAAGTAAATAAAGAACTCCTGGACTACAAAGTAAAAGAGTTGCTTGAAGTATGGGACTTCATGGTTAGGAACAACAAAGATTATAAAACTAGAGTGCGAGATGAAGACGAATAAAGAAAAACCACGAGCATGGACACGGAGTCACCGGGAGGAAGTATTAGGTTTGCTATGGGGTATTTTATACTATGCAGGTGCAAACGATATGAGCTCATTTACACACCCCTTTGTCGGGTTTATGTCTGTTGCTAACTTAGGATTATCTTTTTATTACGGCTGGAAAGACAACGATTAAAACTATGATGTGCTACAGAGACATGACCTTCTGTCCTGCAACCCACTGTGCTAAGTTTGAAACTTGCCACAGGGCGCTGACAGACAAAGTGAAAGCAGCCGCCAAAGCTTGGTGGAAAGGCGATGATGCGCCTATTGCTGTTTTCTCCGAACCCGAAAAATTAGATTGCTTTGAGCAAGAGACTGAAATAGATACGGGTTCCTAACCCCCAAATAGACATATGATTAATTTAGAAGTTGTAGGTACTGAGGCTGACGTTTGCCAAGACATTGCTAAGCGGCAGCAGGTAGGGATTAAAAAATACGGTGTTACGGTGAGTGAAAACCCGCTCACACGTAAACAGTGGTTGCAGCATGCGTATGAGGAAGCCCTTGACCATGCTGTGTACCTGAAGCGAGCTATTGAGGAAGAGTGTAAACTGGAAAAAGAATTGAGTGCTTACAAAGACTGGGCAGAATATGCAATTAGACAATACCACACCGACACAGGAAGAGATCTGCAGTCCGCAGCCTGTTAATCATATATTCCAAGATAAGAAGTTTGCGTACCGTCATAAAGCTACTCAGCAATGGGTGTACTTTGAGCCTTACGTAGATGAAAGTAATAATCATCTTTATCATATTCATCTGCTAGATAATTTCTATCCTCACATACTATGGGATTCCAGGAATATTATCTCGGAAACTTTTGAGATGTATAGTATATGGGCTGAAGATCACTGTCATCAGTCTCCTGATATGTGCGGTAAACCTAAACTGGATGATTTTGAGCTCATAACTGTGGAGACTATTCACTACATGGTATGATAATAAATATAGGCAGTAAATGGGTGCCTCGCCCCAAGCGAGATGGCTTTACTGATAATATACACTGGACTGTTACTAAGCAGTTCGAAGCTGAGGATGGAGAAAAGGTTTACAGGATAGAGAAGGCTTATGGAGGTAGAAACTCTCCGGCCATCATTACTGGTAAAAGGCTAAAGGAACACTTCAACGAAATCAAACCTGACAAATGAACACACTGACGAAAGTCTTCTTGGGTAGCGTAGCTGCCCTTCTTATTGCGGCTATTGCTTTTGCGGGCCTAGCTGTTGTCACTGCCCTTGGGCTTTACAACGGCATTCAGACAAAGAACCAGGCGGTAGAAACTGCCTGGGCTAAAGTGGAGTCCCAGTATCAGCGGCGCTTCGATCTTATCCCGAATCTCGTGGAGACGGTCAAAGCCGCAGCCAACTTCGAGAAGAGCACTCTAACAGAGATTGCTGCTGCTCGAGCTTCTGTTGGTCGTGCTACTGTGGACATTAAGAACGCCACGCCTGAACAGCTGGCCGCGTTTCAGAACGCTCACACTGGGCTTTCTGCTGCGCTGTCTAAGCTGATGGTAGTGACGGAGAATTACCCGCAGCTCAAGGCTAATGAGAACTTTGTTGCTCTCACAGCTGAGCTTGCTGGTACAGAGAACCGGGTAACTGTTGCGCGTAATGATTTCAATATCACCGCACAGGACTACAACACCATGCTAGCCCGATTCCCCGGCTCGCTGCTTGCCAATTATTTCGGCTTTAAAGCCAAGCCGTATTTTAAGGCTGCAGAGAAAGCAGCTGAAGCTCCACAGGTTAAGTTTTAATAATTCAGACACAACTCATCATGTTATACAAACTCATCGCACTAGCCCTTTTCATTCCCCCTATGCTGAGGGCGCAGGAAGCAGCCTATCCAGCTAAAGCTGATTATTATGTCAATGATTACGCCAATATCATTGATGATAAAGTTCAAGCTGAGCTGGACGCTAAGCTTAAGGAGTTCGACAAGCAGACTACCAATGAGATTGTTATTGCTACCTTTCCGGAGCTCAAGGGCAACCTGGAGGAAGTGAGCAACAAGCTGTTCCGTGACTGGGGTATTGGTAAGAAGGAGACCAACAATGGTGTCGCCTTCTTTATCTTCCTGAAGGACGAGAACGGCAAAGGCAAGACGCGTATTGAAGTGGGCAAAGGGCTTGAAGGGGTTATCCCTGACAGCAAGGCCAAGCTTCTTTATGAGCGTGAAATTAAGCCTCACCTCGTGAAGCGTGATTTTACCTCGGGCGTTACTGTTGCTGCGGATAAGCTCATGGCTTATGCAAAGGAAGAGCTAACAGGACCTCCTGCTCCGGTTGAATCCGGCGATGGGCCTAGTGTTGCTGTGATATTCTTTGTTTTCATGGGTCTGTCGGCAGTAGCACTTGGCTTCTGGAAACTCTTGGTTCCTGAAGAGCCTGAAACTCCTACCTATACTCCTGAGCCTACTAAGAAGAAGTCATTTTCTTCTAGCAGCTCGGGTTCGTATGGCGACTATGCGCCTCCTAGAGAATATGAGCGGTACTCTGGCGTTGGTAGTAGCTATGGACCTTCATATGGTGATCCCCCATCGGGTGCCAAGCCTAAGCCTAAAAAGTCTGAGAGCTCTTCAAGCAAAAGGAAGCGCGATAGCGATGATTCGCCTAGCAGCGGTTGGAGCGCGCCTTCATACTCTCCGCCTTCCTATTCGTCATCCTCATCCCCTTCCCCTTCCAGCTATGACTCTGGCGGTGGCATTAGTGACGGTGGCGGTGCCGGAGGAGACTTTTAATCAACCTACATTATCCTAAGCATATGAATTCAATCGCAGTCACTATTGCAGTTATTGCCGCAGCTATCATAGTTCTGATAAGCTCAATCAACCTGTACATTTATAAAACAGACAAAGCGTTCATTGACGCAGGCTACCAGAGGATCCTGGTGCCTACCATGTTTAAAGAAGTCTGGTCTAAGGATGGGATTAATCCCATTAAACAGTAAGTTAAAACCACCTAACCCCGGCCTTAATAGGGCCGGGGTTTTCTTTATGCCCAAAACATTTGTACCTCCAGTTCTTCCGCAGGAGCCCCAGAGAGTTAAACCTGATCCTGACAGCCGTATTCCAGATAGATGTCCGTACTGTGACCAGCATGCTTGGTTATACAAGACAAATGACATTTTTGAATATACATGCCTTTCCTGCTTGGACTCCGCTTATCAGAACGGCTTTAAAGACTACGCTAAGCAGCTTAAGGCTATAGCGCTAAATCTTCTTAACGAAATCAGTAGCATGCAAAAAGAAATGCATCAGGCGGATCAAGCGGCTAGTGATACTGGAGACTATGCTAGTTCCTTTACTCTTGTGCTGTCCACATACTTAGGCTGCGAAGATAAACCTAGTGTTATACTCGATAAAGTTAAAAATCTAGTTGCGAGTACAGAAGCGATAAAACTGCTTATGAATGAAAAAGTTTAAAAAATTTCTCCGAGCCCCAATTCTTTTCTTAATTAATGTCTACATACGTGTTACCTGTAAAGTGGTAATAACTGGTAAAGAATATAGGGTACTCCTTGAGGATGCGTCTTTTAAAGATCAGTATAAAGTGTTAAGGAGTAAGTACGATTTTACATTGAGCATGCTCATTGAAAGGATGGATGAAGTGAGCGAGCTAAAAAAAGAATTAAAGGAGCGGCGTAATAGGCCTGCAGGCGGCGTTACTATAGATGACGGTGCTTTAGATGACCTAATTAAACTCTGCCATCCTGATAAGCATCATGGCTGTGAAGAAGCTAATAATATCACACAACAGTTATTAGACATACGAAGTGAGAGAAGAAAAGCAAAGAAGAGGTAGCATATGGATCTCGATATGTTTAACTATAATATAGATGAGCTCATGCTCATTGTGGCTAAACTGAGTGACTTATGTAAGGCGCGAGTGACCTGCCGTAATGGGGCCTCAGTATCAATTAAATTCGGGCCTTTGTACAGAAGCAGACCTTCATTTGATTTATCTGCTTTTGACTCAGATACATTAATCTTTACTGCTGTAGAAGCAGGATTCCCTAGCGAGAATAGTGTTATACCCAGGTCATGGTTAAAGTATGCGGAAGACAGATCGAATCTTCATACTACTGTATATAATTACTTACCTTGTAAGCTGGTTAACCAGTTTCTCGAGGTAAATGGTGGTTATGTTTCTGGTTGTTTACCTCCGATGAAATGGCACAAATGAAAATAATTCAATACTTCAAAAACCTAATCTTGGAATTCAGGGTGTACCTGAGCTATGAGCTTTTTCTAGTCAGACTTAACAGTTGGGTCGCTGACCTGCTTTATGCTATGCCTAGAGATGAAGCTTTACGCCAGGTCACCAAAACGCGGTTCAAGCTAGCCAGCTACCCGGAGAACAAGTTCACTGAAGCGTACTATGAGGCGCTCAATGAAATTGAAAAGCTAATTAAAGAAAAGAATAATATTGAGGAAGCGCAGGAGGAAGAGCAGCAGCATGCGCACGCGTAGGCTTGTAGCTATTTATTCCTATTCTGCTTTCTGCGCTTTTGGTCTTTACAAAGTAGCAGTACTGGCTATAGAAAATTTCACTGTATGAAAACTACACAAAGAAAAACGGCACTTGTTTTTGGAGCAGGTGGATTTATTGGCAATCATCTGGTTAACAGACTGAAGGCTGAAGGTTACTGGGTTAAGGGTGTTGATTTGAAGTATCCGGAATTTCAACAAACTAAGGCTGATGAATTTCTTACTGGTGATTTGCGCGACCCTTACTTTGTGAGCCGCGTTGTACGTGCTCCTGGTAATGACTCTTTTGATGAGCTCTACCAGCTCGCCGCCGATATGGGTGGTGCTGGTTATATTTTTACCGGGGAGCATGATGCGGATGTAATGCACAACTCTGCGTCTATTAATATTAATACAGCCAAAGCTGCCTATGTAGAGCAGGTTAAAAAGGTATTCTATTCTTCCTCTGCGTGCATTTACCCTGCATACAATCAGGAAGATCCTGATAATCCTAACTGCGAAGAAGCCTCTGCTTACCCGGCAGCACCTGACTCTGAGTATGGCTGGGAGAAACTATTCTCTGAACGCCTGTATCTTTCCTTTAAGCGTAACTATGGTCTTGATGTGAGAATCGCAAGATTCCATAACATCTTTGGTCCTCTGGGTACGTGGCGGGGAGGAAAGGAAAAAGCTCCTGCGGCAATTTGCCGTAAGGTTATTCAAGCTACTAATGAGCTTGAGATCTGGGGTGATGGCGAGCAGACTCGCTCGTTCCTGTATATTGATGAGTGCATTGAGGCGGTCAGACGCCTTATGAACTCTTCTTTCACTGGACCGGTTAATATTGGCTCTGATGAAATGGTTACCATTAATCAGTTGGTTGATATCGCCTGTACTGTTGAAGGTAAGGTACTTAATAAGAAACACATTCCAGGTCCTACTGGTGTGCGTGGAAGAAATTCTGATAATGCATTGATTAAACAACAGCTGGGCTGGGCTCCTAATTATCCACTTGAAAAAGGTATTCATCACACCTATAACTGGATCAAGCAGCAGCTAGCCTCCGCTTAATACAACAGCCCTTTAGCATATTGGTAATGCACCGGACTTTGACTCCGGCGAAGAAGGTTCAACTCCTTCAGGGGCTACCACACTCAACCAAAAATATTATGTTGGAAAGCCTGCTTAAAGAACTTGAAGAAACTTGGGGATACACTACTGAAGAGTTGTCTGATATCAGAATGAAGATGAAACTATTTGCGACCTCTGCGCTTCTTGACCCCAAGGTAGCAGCGGAAGCAGCAAGAGTTGAAGAGTGAATAATAGCTTCGGTAGCTCAGTGGTAGAGCAGTTGGCTTTTAACCAATTGGTCGAAGGTTCGAGTCCTTCCCGAAGCACCACTTTCCTTATGAGACATTTCATTCTTCCCCTCCTTTGCGCATTAGCGCTTACTGCATGTGATAATCGATATGTGTCTGATTTCCATTACATGCAGGCTGTTAGAGAAAAGTATAAGACTGTGACGCATTTACCAGGTAGCCGCTGGTATTATGCGGCTATAAAAGAGGATGGATCTATATGGTGTGTCGCTACCGGTAACTTGCCGGAGGATGGCTACATTTCCGAAGAGTTCTTACTTTTTAGTGCGGAAGAAATTAAAAGAGTTGTAAACTCTGATTCCTCCGCTAAATAATCCCCCAATTCCCGGGTAGCTCAGCGGTAGAGCGGGTGGCTGTTAACCACTAGGTCGAAGGTTCGAACCCTTCCTCGGGAGCCATTTAAGATGACTGTAACAAAATATGTTCGGCGGTTGTCTCCTCCAATAGCTAAAAAATTAGGCAAGGAGGAATTGCTAGTTGTAGTAAAGATTGCGGTACCGGGTAAACAGTCCATAAGGTACGTAGCTTCAGAGACTTCTGTTGCTAAAGGTAAGATGACAGAGCCTGAGCTTATCATGCATTTCCTGGAAAATTCGGGAATTGAGCATACAGTTAATACGCGCAATCTTAACGAAGAATAAATATGAAGACTTATAACAGAACGCAGGTAATCGATGCAATAAAAGCTCAAGGTATTCTACCGCATACGATTTGTCTGATGGACAATGAGTATGTTTATGTGGATGACTCTCAAGCTTCTGCTTTCTTTGCTGCCATATCTAAGCAGGTTATTGATTTGCTCAAAGGATGGAAAGCAGAGTTCTGTGACTGTGATAAGTTTTCCAGGATCGTACAAGCGATAGGTATGGCGGCGCATGCTACCCAGTGGGCGGTTAATCAAAGTAAACCTGCAGGCCTTACGCTTGGTGTTATAAACTATCCTAGATCTAACAATAGGGGAGGTCACTCTATTAATTTCATTCTCACCAAAGTGAATGGAAAAGAAGAATTTAATATGCGGTTCTTTGAGCCCCAAGCGGCTAAAGAAGTGAAGCTGGAATCTGATGAAATAAAAAGAGCTTTTGCTGTACTACTATGAAACTTACACAATTAATTTTAATTAGTCTATTACTGAATTCTTGCTGTTCGAGCAACAAGCAGAACACAGAATCTCAGTTTATTCCTGCAGGAGATATGCAGGCCACAGATCTGTCAGTTAATATTCCTCCAACCAAAAAGATAGAAATCATTCTACCTCCAGTACCTTATGCTCGATGATGATGAAGAAGAGTTTGAAACAGAAGACCAGCCTTTAAGTGAGCTGGCTTCTAAGAAGTTTGTAGATATTGAAAAGGCTATTATAGGCTCTTTTGAAAAAGAGATTAAAGATCAAACTGCTAGTCTAGGGGCGTACGCGCATAGTCTAGTAGAGGATAAAAAGTCTGAGCTTCTTGGTAAGTACCTTGGCTTTGATAATAGGTGGGGGCGCTGGGAGGTAGACCATTGTAATGGTCGCGGCGGAGAGTCTGCGGCTGGTTCTTTCTTAAAGCAGGAGCTAAAGCGGCATTCTGAGGATATTCTAAAGCATTTGGCTGGGGAACTACCTCCTTTGCCAGCTGAGGCTATTAAAGCGCTGCGTAAAGAATTCTCTCATGAACTTCTCGCGGAAACAAAACGCCTTGTCCAGCAGGCTGCTAGAGATAAGGCAAGGGAGCTAGTTAAGAACCTGGTCAATGATGTTATTGAAAAGAGCGATATCAAAGTTGCTAAGCTTAGTGAAGAAGCTATGAGTAAAGCACAGGAGCGCGTTCGCCGTGGCTACTAACAATGACACTGCCGCGCTGGAAGCTAAAATAAAACAGCTTGAATCTGCGTTGGCATTTAAAGATGCTACTATCTTGAATCTCAAGACAGGTAGTAAGAATTATTCAGGTGACTTGGCTTTAAAGCGTGAGCTTGAGCTGAAGGATAAGATAATTAAAGGTGAGTGCGTAGACTGGGCAGAAATTTGTAGTCTGCTTGAAAAGCTAGGTATTCAAATGCAGGATAATGGTGGGTATACTAAGTGCGTAGCAGAATGCATTCAGGAACTGTACGACACGATGGCTACACAGCTGCGTAATATGAGCGCGGCTGTAGCTCGGTGTAAGAAAGACATGCCTGTATTCACTTCTGCGCTCGAGTTTCCCGGGCCGTATCAACTAGAACAGGTAGGTAGTATATTTGAAGTAAAGGATAAAAACGGCACTACGCTGTTTAAGAGTTCAAATGAAACTATGGCTAAAATCGCCTTGGATTGCATGAACATTGTCCTTGCTTCTATTTAGGACTGCTGTTTGTTAAATAACACTTCTCGTAGGCCTCTCGCTGCTCGCGCATCGATGCCCAAATTTACGGGACTCTACCGCATTGTAACAAATTCACAAAAGTCAATGCAACCTTATATCTGTAAGCCTCTGGCTATGACGAGCAGAGCTTGATCAACTCAAATGCTGCTTAACTAAGCTTGCAGGTATAAGGTTTCTTCTTTTTTTTCTTTACAAGGTGCTAGGGCTCGCTATTACACGGGCACCTTATGAGTTATAAAATATCGCTCCTGCATGCTACCCGTGGCCGTTCTGAAAAAGCTAAGGCCTGCCGTGATCTCTGGCTGAACTCAGCTGAGAATCCTAATCAGATTGAGCATATCTTTGCCATCGATGATGATGACATGGATAGTCTTACGAATATCAGTTCTACCCGAGTTATTGTTCCCCGAGGCAAAGGTTGTGTTCAGGCTTGGAATGCTGCCGCTGAAAAATGTTCAGGCGATATTCTGATTCAGCTCTCCGACGATTGGGTTCCCACTAAGAACTGGGACACTACGATTCTGAACGAGTTTGCGGATCAGGAGGGTGAATGTGTTCTCGCTATCAGTGACGGACATCGTACAGATGATCTGCTGTGCATGGCCATTCTTAACCGTAAGCGGTACCAGAAGCAGGGTTTCCTTTTCCACCCTGCATTCATCAGTGTTTTCAGTGATGACTACTTTACCTGGGCTGCTAAGAAAGATGGCGTCTTAAAAAATGCTAAGCACATTGTATTTGAGCACCAGCATCCTATCTTTGGCAAGGCGCAGATGGACGCTACTTATCAGCACAGTAATTCGCCGGACAAGTTTGCTCATGGGCATCTTACATTTAATACACTCACACGCGAGGGTGAGACTTCTACAATCTGCCTAGCTATGATTGTGAAGAATGAGATTAAGAATATGCGTAAGTGCCTTGAGTCCGTTAAAGGTATTATCGACTACTGGGTCATTTGTGACACAGGTTCGACTGACGGTACGCAGCAGCTTATTAAAGATCTGATGACAGAGTTTGGAATTCCTGGCGAGCTGCATGAACGGCCTTGGGTAGACTTTGCTTCTAACCGTTCTGAATCTCTCGCTCTTGCTCGCAGCAAAGCGAAGTACACACTGGTTATTGATGCTGATGACTACCTGGAAGTTCTGCATTCACCTGAAGTTTTCAAGACACTGAAACAGGATCACTATCACATGCAGATTATGCATGGTGGTTTGACCTACCATAGGCCGCAGTTGGTGCGCAATGATTTCGAGTGGACCTACAAAGGCGTCCTCCATGAATTCCTGGCTCCCCCGGCCAACACGCGCATTTCTCCTCCTATGATTCTGGATAACGTCATCATGCGTGCTGCCGCTTCCGACACGCGTAATGGCTTTTCTGGTACAAAAAAGTATATCAGCGATGCTCTTATTCTGGAAAAAGCTCTGCTGGATGACACGCTGGACATCGGTATGCAAACTCGCTACTGGTTTTACCTGGCGCAGTCCTACAGGGACGCCGGGGAGTTTGACCGTTGCCTGAAATCTTACACTAAGCGTGTTGAGCTCGAGGGTTGGCCTGAGGAGGTATACTACTCCAAGTACATGATTGCCCGGTGCAAAGTACATCTGAAGTATTCTGAAGCCGACATCATCGATGCATACATCTCCGCCTGGGAATACAGGCCTGGACGTGTGGATGCACTGTTTGATCTGATTCTATACTTGGTGGATAAGAAGCGTTTCGCTTATGCCTATGCCTTGGCTACTATTGGAATTAAGATTCCGCCTACTACGGATACGCTCTTTGTTCGCAAAGATATTTTCCAGTGGCGTATGCTGGATACATACTCAATCCTCTGTATGCAGACAGGCAATAGGGCTGAAGCCATTAAGGCTGCTACGGCCATTGTGCAGAGCCCGCATTTCACCAGTTTGGTGCCTGAGATTGAGCGAGAAAGAATTAAGAAAAATCTAGAAGTATTCAACACCGCTGCTCCAGCATTAGTTCAATAACCTGAATGCGTTTCATTCGCGCCAAACTGCAAAACATTATTAAATATATGAAAGACAAGGGGTGGCTGTATGCCATCCCTTGTTTCCTTTCTGCTGAAGAGTGGGAGGAATGGGATGCCAAGACCAAGTCGAAATATCCCATTCAGTTTTTTATCCGTGAAACTGCCGACGACATTCGGTATATTTTCACAAGGAAGACTAGGGACTGTTACTGGGCTGTGTATCGGTTTTTCAATCCTTGCCATAAGGATATTCGCCGCGCCATTCCTCGTCAGTGGTCTGATATTAGCGAACTGATTGTGGACGTCAATGCAGCTATGATTATCTCCTTCAAAAAGGAGGCGGATGCATCTTGCGTGGATTGGTCCGCTACGGAGGGGCACCAGAAGTTTAAAAACTGGCTGGATGCTGCAGCTAAGTGGTTTGCTACAGACAAAGCTATCACTTTGAAGCAGCTTGAAGCGGCTTATCCGCCCCTTGGCTCTAAGAACTCAAATAAGACTTATGAAGAACTTTACGGTGAAGTTAATCGGCTTGAACAGCTGATTAAAGATACCGACACTGAGTTCTTCAAGCAGATGCTTGAATACCGGGATTACATGTGGACATGATCACTTAAAAGTGAGCTGTCTTTCCAGTAAACGGAAACGGCGGTCTGAGTGCCACACCTCATCTTCAGGGACCTGGTACACACCTATCTTGGTCTGTACCAGTGTTCCCTTGCTGAGAGGCAATATAGGCGGCTGATACACGCTTCCAGCTTTGTTCTCTTTCTTGAAGTTCCAGCAGCAGCTCGTCAGCAGCATCGGTAGCAGCAACAGTCCCTTTATTCCGTAATGCTTCAATTTCATGGCGGTATTGTTTCTTTTCATCTAGATGCGCTTTGGCTATGTCATGGTAAAAAGCATTACGCTTCAGTTCCATGTATGCGGCAATACCTTGCAAAAGGTATTTGATAATGCTTAAAATATCCTTCATTTTTTATTAGGTATTGTACAGAGCTCTTTAATAGGAGCTACAGTAGCCTGTTTGATTTTATCGTAGAAGGCACCTTCTAGCCATTCATCACCGAAGTAGAAAAGGTTGTCGGCTCCTTTATGAAGTTTCTCTGTGATGTCTTTAAGGTTGTAACCCTTAATAGTCTGCAGATACTCGGATACGCCTACGAACTGAGCAGGCGCATCGTGTTTAGACTGCTTTGGAATAGTGACAACAGACACATCTGCTTTGTTGATGAGATCGATAACCCAGCTCTTCAGCACCCGAGTTCCCGGACAAGTTTTTCTTGTTTTAGGATCGTCGCGGTGGAATAACACTGTCCTGTAATTTACAGGCAGCTCAAGCCAGTCCAGAATAATTTTTGTAGCAGCTGTCGCAGTCTTCCAGCATTCAAGGCCTCTGCCTTTATCGCAGAATTCAAAGTCATAATCGCCTAAGACTTCTATACCTAAGGCGTAGGAATTGAAGGAAGCTGCATGAATTCCCTTCTCTCCGGGATGCGTCATGCCAAAGATCTGATCTTCATCAGTAAAGAAGTGAGGACCGGCGTGCCACTCTTTCTGTTTATAAAAGTCCTCGATATTTTTTATGTGTTGTACAGTGAAGCCTGTAGGTCTTTGTGATAAAGACGGCTCAGCTGTGTGGTGTAAACAGACCGCTTTGCACCATTCGGGTTTTTTGATGCCTTCAAGATATTCTTTGAGTGTGCTCAAAGACCAGACTTTACCTACATTAGAGAATGACATAGCCGCGCATACTAGCGTAAAGAGAACGTCTGTAAACTAAAAAGCCGCGCTACCTTTCGATAGCGCGACTTTTAGCACCTGAACACCACACATAGTACCCAACTATGTGAAATTTACTTGCTCTTATCTTTGGCTTTGCCAATATTGATAGCGAGCATGTCGATAATCTTGTACACCTTAGCCCAGGTAGAACCTTCTTTAGGGGTCGGCGTAACAGCAGCGATGGCGGAAGCCAGCGTAACAACTGCGGTACCGATTTGAACCCAGGGGTTGTCCAGGTAGGGGCTGATGAGTGGGATGATTTCCATAACTTTAATTGGTTGACAGGGGATTATAGCTCTGTATTACAACGAAGCAAGCGAATAAAAACGATACTAAATTTCAAATGAGTAAGAAAATACTGCTAAACAAGAGTCCTGAAGGCTTTGGGCTATCGTACGAAGCACTTGAGAAGTATCTGGAGTTGTCAGAAACTCCATTTTACTATCATACTGACAATTTTAGGCCCGTCTACCTCAGAATTCCGGTTGTTAATTACAAAGCGGAGGTAGCCAAAGCTAAAAATGGCACCGAATTAAAGGAGATTAATGCAAAATATGTATTCTCCGCGCATACTATTGATAGATCTGACCCTGCACTGTGGGAAGTAGCACAAAAAATAGGTGTTGAGGCCATGCAGGACAACTATTCTCGCTTAGTTTTCGAGGAAGTTGAAGACGATGTAAGCTGGAGTATTAAAGAAATCAATAATATTGAGTATTTGGCTATTGATATTAACCCTAAACCTAAATTTATGGGTAAATCAGAGCACTGGTATAGCGTAGATTTTCGCCCAGAGTGGATGAAACCCGATGATTTAGTGATTTTCACCGGCAATGGCGCTACTTTGCCTAACAAGGTCAATTCTAAGCCTTTGGTATTCAATACTATTACTACTTGGCGTAGTGTTGTTGCAGGAGAACATGCTTTTTATACAGATGGTTTGTGGTATCCGCTGCAAAAGCTTAACCCCTTACTGAACTAATTGTTATGCAGACCAAACAACAGATGCTGGCGAGCAAAAAAGCCAAGCAAATGTACACTTACTACTACCAAAAGGGCATTCCCGCTGTAGTATGTAGAGGCACGGCAGGTGATGACATCAGTTTCTACTATACGCCTGCACCTTTTTGGTCTGATCATTGCGTAGGTTGGGTAAAGCAGGTGGTTGGTAAGACTCCTGTATGTAAACTGTGTCAATTAGCTACTCCCCCCGAAGATAAATACTTATATGGCAAAGTTCAAAGTGACGAAACCGATGAATTTAGAGACTCAGATAGCTTATTTGGACGCGATGATGTCCCACATAAGCCCGGAACACCAGGATTACAGCAATTTCCTGTTTGCGAAGAACAGCGCAGTAAAACTAATAAAAGTCGTGCAAAAACAAGCACTAAAACAGCTAGAAGCCCAACTAAAAAAGACCGCAAAAAGTGAATAACGTATTTTTCACCTCCGACACTCATTTCTCGCACGAGAATATCCTGAAATTTACAACTAAGCATGGTACTCCCGCCCGTCCGGGCTTCTCGTCTATTGAAGAGATGGATGAGTACATTGTTCAGAAGTGGAATTCAGTAGTAAAGCCGCATGACAAGGTTTATCACCTGGGAGATGTGACTATGAAGAAGCGTTTTATCGATATTGTGAAACGCCTTAATGGTAGGAAGCGCTTAATCATGGGTAACCACGATATTTTTGGCTTCCAGTTCTACTCCGAGTACTTTGATGAGGTTTATGCTATGCGCATAATCCCGCAGGAGCACCTTATGCTCACGCATATTCCCATTCAGACGCAATCTGTGAAGGCAGGCTTTGTAAACGTGCATGGGCATATCCACGAACGCATTATTTGTGATGACGAGCAGATGGATTACCCTTCGGCTCTTAATTCCCAGCATCCTAAGTACTTTAACGCCTGCGTTGAGCACCATGATTGCACACCTGTGTCTCTTGATGTAATTCGCGATTATGTTAAAGCATGCCCGCTAACTTAGTGTAGTCTAAGCAATGGAAAAACCTCTCACTTCTTACAACCTGAAACAGATCACTCCCTACGTGGAGAAGTTCTCCAGTGCCCCGGATGCTACGGGAGGTTCACCATTGTTACCTAAAGCTTCTGCAGGAGAAGGCTGCTGTGTATCTTACTTTAAGAACTATTTAATGTCAGAATGCACAGAGGCTTTAACAGGTCCTGGCTACTATTACTATGGTAGTAGTATACAATGCACAAATTTTGAACTCACTGATATAGATCCTTTTCCTGCGGAAAGAAATACAGTCGCTGAAATAACTCCTGGTTCTGTGGGTAGCAGTTGTGCCTGCCTGAATACAAACCCTTATAGCGGCACCTTAGCTTACACGACATATTCTTTTTACTGCCAGCCTGAAGATTTTTATAAAGCTAATTTTGGAGGGCAGCAGATACTTGTGTACCCTGGGTGTACAGTTAAAATTTCTGCGGAGGGTAAAACCTTACCGACAGACTACGCTTACTATCAACCTTTTAGGGGCTACGTTTATATCACGGAGAGTACTTCAGAAGCCTGCTGCGGGGATTTAAAATGCATTTCGCCATCCGAGGTAGAAGTCGATTTACCTGTGGAGTGGGATCTGAGTACAGGACTAACTTCGGGGTGCTATGAATCTGCAGATTTAAGATACAGATTTTTGTACGCGGCTTTCTTTAATGACGACTTGCCTTCGCAGCCTACGACCTGTTGCCCCGGGCATACTTTGTTAACGCCTAGCGATCCTGATCCGTGTGTGCCTAGTGCCCCTTTTGGTAGCTACTATTGCGTGGCTTCGAGAGGGACAGATTGTACTGCTGACGGTAAATGCGGTATTGAGTACCCAGAGCCAGGGTCCGAGAGTTATTGCGGGTATCTCCCGCTATACTCTTGCAACGAGGTACTAAAAAGTGTGGACGGTATAAGTGTTACCTACACTAATAAAACTAATTGTGTCGCGACTGTATACATGACACTATTTGAAGACTATTATTACTGGTACTATAGAGGGTTTGCATATAATGCTTGTTTTTCTGATTTTAATTTGAAATACAAAGTTGAAGTTTTATCCGGAGGTTGTAACGCATAAATATGAATGGAGAAGCAGGAAAAGGATCAGCAATAAGACAATCTACAGACTGGAAAAAGTTTGAGAGTAACTATGATGCAATATTTAAAAAGAAGCGTGTAGTTTCTGATGGGTATTGTGACTGGGAGCTCTGTGCCAATAAAGACTGTGGCTTACACGTAGTTCGCCCCGGCAAAGTACAGTGTTGGTGTGATGATAACGAACAACCCGAACAAAATGAGAGAAAAAAATAAAAAGCTAATAGCTGTTGTCTGGGCTCGCGATCATGAGCTCAGCTACGGAATTCAGGTAGAGGTTTTAAATTGTGACGACTGGGGATGTGTTCTAATTAACAGCACGCCCTACCAGAAGAAAGTTACAAAAATGTATGTCCCAGCTAATATTCTGTGGACAGACGATATGGGCTACGTTAACGGCACTGAGGCTATTTTTTAAATCGATGAAAGTAATTAGTTTTTGCCTTTACGGCACCGCGCCTCATTATCGTATTGGGGCTATTAAGAACGTAAATCTGTGCAAACAGGTTTATCCTGGTTGGGAGATTTTCTTCTACGTCTCGCCTACTATACCCAAGGCACTCGTAGATGAGCTCGAGGCTTTAGGTTGTTATGTATTTATTGTAGAGGCAGAAGATAATGCTTACTTCATGAACTACAGGTATCTGCCTTGTACTGACCCTGATGTAGAAGTGGCTATTTTCCGCGACACTGATTCCCGGGTAGATGAGCGCGAGGCTAAGGCTGTTGAAGAGTGGCTTGCATCTGGTAAAGGCTTGCATGTCATGCGTGATCATCCTTGGCACCTGCCGCATCCAGAGCAGCATATGCTCCTGGGTGGTATGTGGGGTGTGCATTGTGACAAGCTGCGTGACTTTGTGCAACTGGCTAATCAATGTGCTACAGACACGGTCCATGGCGCTGATCAGCGCTTACTGACTAAGTATGTGTATCCTAGGTTTGTCGTTAATGATGACATCTGCGTGCATGATGAATTCTTTGAGAAGAAAGCATTCCCGACACAAAGACAGTACATCGATTTTAAAGGCGTGAAGCTGCCTCTGTTTGTAGGCTGTCAGTTTGATGAAAACGACCAGCCACTGAATCCTTCACACCTGCAGATGCTTAAAGACCATCTTAAATAATTATGTTTTACTCACAATACAGCGAAGATAAATTAATCAACGATTTACTACAGGGTAAAACTGAAGGGTTCGTTGTAGATGTTGGAGCCGCTGATGGCGTGCGCTATTCCAATTCTAGGTACTTTATAGAGAGCTTAGGCTGGGGAGGTGTTCTTGTAGAACCGCATCCTGACTACTTCAAAGCTCTGCAGCAACTGTACAGCCCGTACAGTTCTTCTCACCAAGTTAGAGTATTAAACTGTGCAGTAGGTCCGGAAGAAGGCACCATGCCTTTTTACCTGTATGGAAGAGACGAGCATGCGCAGGTTTCTACACTGTCCGAAGAATTCAAGAACAGGGTTATTTCTGTGCATGGCGATAAGTATGAAGCTCAGCCAGTAGAGGTGGAGGTTAAGCATCTTAGAACCGTGCTGCAGGATCTTCCTGGGCCTGTAGATCTGCTGTCTATTGACTGTGAAGGTATTGATATGTCCGTTCTTCAGTCCCATGACTGGAAAGATCAGAGGCCTAATATTGTTTGCGTTGAACATAGCATGCCTATGTTTGAGCTGCATAATTTCATGATCTCTATGCGCTACAAGTTTATTATTAGCACAGAAGGTAATTCTATATTCCAAGCGATTAATTAAATGAAAAACTCTATTAGTTTTATTCTTTGTTCAAAAAATGACGACTATGAAGGCGGAGCTCTTAGTAGGCTACAGACGTCGCTCAATCACAACCTAGAGATAACTAAAACTATAGACAGGGAGTTTATTATTACTGACTGGGGGAGTGACACGCCATTGGAATCTGTAATCACGATCCCGGAAGAGCATAAGCACTGTGTCAGGTGGTTGTATGTTCCAAAGTCAGTTACGGAAAAGTATGACTCTCCTTTTGTGGAGGTTCTGAGCCTGAATGCTGCTGCGCGACGTAGCACAAAAAATTTTATAGCTAGGCTGGATCAGGATATTCTTGTGGGCAACAGTTTCATGCACCTAGTTACGTTAAACCGTTTCACCGAGAATGAATTCTACTTTTCTAATAGACGGGACTTTGCTAAGGATCAGCCGGTGGTTTGCTCGCAGGAAAAAGTTTTCATTTCTCCTTATGGCTCTCCTTACTACCACTATGCTGTAGGTATGCTTTTGATCCCCAAGGACCTATGGTTCAAGGTTAAGGGCTACAACGAGAGTATGATTTACTACTGTCACATGGAGCATGATTTCATAGCCCGCTGTGATAAGCATGCTTCTTTGATAAACCTGGGCGCAGAAACTAACTTCGATTTCTACCATTTGTACCACGAGCGGCAGCAGGGTAAGGCTAAAAAACTTAATACCTTAAACATGCCTTTCATTAATGATGATAACTGGGGCTTGATTAACGAACTATGAGATTTCTTTTGATTCAGGAGAATGGCAGGCATGAGCGTAATAGGCACATGCGTGAATGTTTTATTATGCAGCGCTCCTTGCTGTTTATAGGGCATCAATGTGATGTCTGGGGTTTAGGGCATGCTAACTATGGTGCGACTCCAGACTTTAACTCCTATGATGTAGTTATAAATTTGGAGAACTACGATACAGGTTGGGTGCCGGATCTCGGCGCGTACAACAAGCCAGTTAAGCTGTTGTGGTGCATAGATGCCCATTTCCGGGGTCTTGGCTGTTATCTGCAGGAGTTTGGTAGAGGTAAGTATACTAAGCTGTTACAGGCCACTAAAACGTACGTGGATTTGAACAGCGTGTGGTTTCCTAACTTCTGCGATGACTTCTTCATCAGACCCATGCCTGAAGTTAATAAAGTGCATGATGTAGGTTTCTGCGGAAACTACGTTAACAGAAAGCCTCTATTCGATGAGCTCTCTACCAGGCTACCTGGATTCCAGCTTGATGTTGGGGTTATAGGATTTGATATGGTGAAAGCCATTAATTCCTACAAAATCCAGTTCAATAAGAATGTAGCTGGCGACATCAACTACCGTAGCTTTGAGACTTTAGCCTGCAGAACAGTGCTGCTGACCAACTACGATTCTCAGTATCTAGAACTGGGTTTTGAGCACGGTATAAACTGTCTTATGTATAACAGCTTGGATGAAGCTGTAGATTTAATTAATAGCACCTTAAGTAATAGGCTGCTGCTCGATTCAATAGCAAATTCTGGTTTTGATTTGCTTAAAGCAAAACACTCGGCTATTCAAAGAGCTGAAACTTTAACGCAAATTATTAATCAAATTTAACATGGAACATTTTTATCAAAACCTTGGAGAAGACTGGTTCACCTTTCCTAAACTATACTCTCATGTTGCTAGCACTTTCGCAGATGGTAGCAGATTCGTTGAAGTGGGTTCATGGAAAGGTCGCAGCGCCTCCTATCTCGCCGTAGAGATTATAAACGCAGGTAAGGATATTAAACTGTTTTGTGTGGATACTTGGCAGGGTAGCGTTGAGCATGAGAGCATGGCGTGCGTTAAAGACGACACTCTGTACAAAGAATTTATTATCAATACAGAGCCAGTCAAAGATGTGATTGTGCCTATTAGAAAAGCTTCAATAGACGCAGCTAAAACATTTGCTGACGGCTCGCTTAGCTTCGTTTTCATCGATGCCTCACATGTGTATGAAGACGTTATGCAGGACTTAGAAGCTTGGTATCCCAAGGTCGCAGCTGGTGGTATATTTGCTGGACATGACTACTCCTGGGATGCGAATGTTGCCAGGGCAGTATTTGACTGGTCTAAAAAGAATAATGTAGAAATCAGGGAAACTGATGAAGGTTGCTGGATTACTTACAAATAAATTCAACACAAAAACATGGCCAACAAAAAAGGAACAGTAAAAACGGGTAAGTACACGCTGAGGTTCAAGACCTCTAAAGAACGTCTGAGAGATTTCCGCAAAGGTAGCGCAGCAAGCACTACTAGGAAAAAGAAGAAGTAATAAATAAAAAGGGGGTACTTTTGGTACCCCCTTTTACTTATCTATTTACATTCGGTTTGCCAACAGGGCAGCCATGGCCATCTGTGTTTTTCTATCCATATCTTTTTGGATCAACGGATCGGCTTCATAGTCGCGAAGGGTAGCGCCTCGAGGTAATCTGCGCATGATCTCCTCTATATTAGAGTTTTTCTGTTTACGTTTCAAATACCCGATAAGAGCGGCAATACCGCCTAAACCGATTCCGCCGATTACGCCGCCTGCGTCCTCGTTACCGGATGCTGCGCCAACAGCTTTACCTAACAGCGTACCACCTGCAGCGCCCAGGGCTCCAGTGGCTAAAGCGGGCAGTATAGGGCTGTACATCTTAGCGGCAGGAGAGTCAGAATAGTTTGGGAAAAATGTAGGCAGTAATGAGTTTTTTCTGTTCTCTACAGCCTTGGTCTCTTCTTCGCTTAGTTCTCTACGGGGATTTTGTCCCATGAACTGTTGGATGTTCATGACCTTATTGGTCATTTCTTCATCATCAGCTTTTTTAACAGAATGCTTTTTACCTGCGCTGATAGGCCTGCAGCTATCATTTGAGTAAGGCTTCTTTCCCGGAACAGGTTCATAACCTTTCCAGCAGCGCTTCGCCGCTTCTTTAATTTCGCTCATGTCATATGAGCACTTCCATTTGCGAAGTGATTTATTAATACGTGAATCAGGATCTCTAGCTGTTTCTTTGCTAGTCAGCTTGCTTTTCATGCCTTTCATACGCGCACAGAAAGAGTCACGTCTTGAACCTCCTTCAGGTTGCGGTCTTTTTAGATGCCCGCCTGTAGCCCTATTGTAGGCTTTACGTCCAGCTTCGCTAAGTCCACCTTCCGGGTTCTTGTGCTTAGCTTTGAACTGAAAGTCGCCCTTAGCGCTTTTGCATAGCTCGGGAACAACGTTTAATAAATAACTATTCATAGTGTGTTATAAACAATTGTAGCTATAATTACTTAGCTGACAGTAATTTAAATACTACAGGTTTTTCTGTAGATGCCTCCTTAGTAGGAGCTGGAGCTTCTTCTTTAGCTGATGCTTCTTTTTCTGAGGAGCTTGGTGTGCTACCTGTCCTTTGCTGCAGCTGATACTGCCGCATTTCAGACTGGTCAGCTAAGCCCTGTACAAAGTTCTGAGTACCGAGTGAAGCTCCTTCGTTAGCTTCTTCAATAACTTTGCAAAGTTCTTTCTCGCAGGAAAGGATAGTGCTAAATGCAGAGGAGAAGGAGGTAGGTACTCCTTTTTCACTAGCGGAGCTTGCAGCATCTTTCTGTACTTCCGCCAGGTCAATTTCTTTACCTAAGCCAATCATTCGTTCTACTACGGCGTCGTAAGCTGCTTCGTATACGGGGTACAATTCTCCCAGAGTCTCATGATCCGCATAAAAGGTATCACCCTTGCACATGTTGTGCGCATTATGGGTATACAACTGCATGCAGCGTAAATAAGTAGCTAATTTTTTCATGGCAAAATATGTTCAATTTTAAATGATAACTTAGAACATGCAAACTCAAATTCTTGAATTCAAAGACACGCATTCCCTGGATGTTACCTTATGCGTAGAGGGTAACTACGGCGTAACGCCTAAATGTTTACCTGCAGCTGAGCTGCATAAGATTGATAACACTTTGTTTAGATTATGGTGTCACCGCTTGGCAATTTATGGTATGCCTACCAATGAACTCATTTCTCTTATTAAAGAGCACATTGGTGACGCTAGTTGCATTGAAGTGGGAGCCGGATGCGGTGTATTTGGCAAGCTGCTTAATATACCCTCTACTGATTCTTTTATCCAAGCTACGTATGAAATGAGAGCGCTGTACCGAAATATGGGGCAGCCTACGGTGTACTATGGTGCGCATGTAGAGGAGCTCGAAGCAACGGAAGCCATTAAGCATTTCAAGCCTGAAGTCGTATTCGGGTCTTGGGTCACGCAATATCATCCAGCAGATGCTGTCCAGCCGCTGCCTGGTGGTGGTAGTATTTATGGGTTGAAGGAGACAGAGTTCTTCAAACATATTAAGAAATATATAGTGTATGGGAATGAACAGGTGCATGGCAAAAAAGAATTGTTCTCTATGCCAGGCGTCAAAGTCACCCGTATCAAAGACCCACAGATCATGTTCTCCCGGGCATCTGTTCCGCAGGATAACTGTCTATATGTAATCGAACACGAATAAACTTTATGCTCAAAAAACTCATTTACTGGCTGGTCAGTAAAACTTATCCATTCAAAGAATTGGAAAAAGCTCTTGATGACATTATTAATGATAAAATTAGCGTAAAGCAAATTGAGGCAAACAGTGATGAAGTAAACATTACCGTAGCCACTGAGCTAGCCTCGTACATAGCTGCTTCTTACTTAAAGCACATGGATATACTAGGCGCTGAGAACTACATGGAATATCAGTTCTCAGAAAAGCTTTCCAGGGCATATGAAGAGAACAGAGAACCGCGTATGGTGATCGTTACGGCACAACGTAAAAAAGGTAAGTCTCCGCATGAAATACGGGTGGCTTTAGAGCTAGAAGTGGCTAACCTTAAAGAGAGACTGGCTAAATATGAGAGCGCACCTAATTAATGTAAATGAACGTGCTATTACCGAAGTGGTCTTAGCTGAAGATGATTATAGAGAAATTAGTAGGGCAATAGGTTGTGACCTATTTACTGTTGCTGATAACTTTAATATAAAGGAACGCAGGGGAGACTCCTTGTATGTGGATGATGAAGGGCTACTAAAGCCTGGGCTACCATTGTTCATGTTCACAGCTCCCGGCAAACCAGCTCAATATTTAGCTGGAAATGGATTGGTGCTGGGTATAGACTTCTCTATAGGTGAATCTTGCGATGTGAGTATTCCGCTTTCAGAGCTTGAAACCTACATAAGTTGGACTGATCTTGTAACCAGCTAGAAGTTTAGTATGAAATCAAGAAGCAAGAAGCTTTGTGGCTATATTAAAAATAAAGGCGGTAAAGCATTTATATACAAGTTCCGCAATTGTTTCAGGGTAATCCTGGATCTTAGAACCGAAGATAATATGCGGCGGGTAAAGCAAAGATTTAGCAGGAAGGAAACTGCGTTTAACTTTGCCCGTCGTAATTTAAATGACAGTCGCGTTGCGCGTATTGTAGATAGGATGGTTGTTAATCTTAGCCGCAAAGATACAGTATTAGATTCGTTCTATCCTGTTTACCGTAGAGAGTATAGACAATCTAGGGTAAATGGGCATGACGAAAGCTCACAGAGCTACTGGTTTAGAATGGGCGCGGGCCACGCCTTGAGCAATACTCGCAGATCTTTCCCTTCCTGGGTTATGGGAGCTTAATTAGAATGCTCCAGTAGTTTCATGACTACCTGGGACAGTAATGTAACGCCAGTAGAAATGGCGGAGGCTACAAGCCCGATCTTATACTTCAGTAGTGTAATATCGGTTTGTTGATTTGCAGCATTCTGCTCAAAGTTTCTAATCTGATCTGACAAATTTTTAATACTTGAAGTATTCTGATTTAATTCAGTCTTTAAGCTAGCCACCAGCAAACGAAGGTCCGTAAGATCACGCTGAAACGTATCTTGTTTTTCTTCGTGTCTCTCTAATTCGGAAAGAACCATTCTCTGATATTGTGTCCAACCTTGGGATTCTGGAGGTTCGTTTGACATGGTTATTGTAGAAAAGGGCAATCCGCACATTTAGCCATCAACGGCCAAGCTGTGCAGAAAAGGGTGTCTGAGGAATCTTCGTAAGATACTATGCATTTAATGAAGTTCCATTCATTGTTTTTATTATTTTTGCATCTAACTATAAAGTTCTGAGACTCTCCAGTGTCTTTGATCTTACTTATGTGATTGTACACTTTCTCTTTATCTTCTGGGTGTACCAAGTCGAATACTGAGGAGTTTTCCAGATCCTCCTGCTCATACCCTAAAAGCGTTTCCCAGGCAGGATTTATTTTTTGAATTTTATTATTCTTAACCAGCATTAGCATTGCCGGGTTGAGCTGCCAGAATGCCGCGAGTTCCGATTCGACTTCCATTAAATGGGAGGACAACTGACGGAGCTCAGGAAGAAAGCTTTTCTTTTCCTTCTTGACGGGGATTGATTTCTCTTCAATTGTGAACATAGCAGATGAAAGTTTTATACGGAAGTCTGACATACTAAACTAAGTTCAAAAAAATGCAATACTGGCAATACCCGAATAGAGTTGTTTTAGGCGGTAGAATCTCCACCGACCTTGTGGTAAAAGATGTTAAGGAAACTAGCAAGATCCTTAACTTTAATATCGCCAACAACCTGAATACTACAGGAGAGCACAAAAACAAAAGCGGGCACTTTTTCCAGTGCGAAGCTTGGGGCAAGACAGCAGAGCTGATTGAGAAGATGTTCAACAAGGGGGACCCTATCATTGTAGAAGGTTCCCTTCATTGGACTTCCTGGCAGGATAAGAATACCGGAAATAAGCGGGACGCTGTAAGGCTCCGCGTTGAGAATTTTTATTTCGGTGGTTCTTCTTCTCCTAACAATACAGCCCCGGCTGCGGAAGCAGCACAGCCTGCGCGTAAGAGCTACGATTCCTGGGCTGCCGACAATGGGCCTGCGGCTCCTGCTAATACGGAGCGTCCAAAGCTTTACCCTACGAAAGAAAATAGTTTCGCTCCTCCTCCCCCGGACGATGACGAGATCCCGTTCTGATATAGGGTAGTTTGTTGTGTTATATAATTATGTACGGGCGGCTTAACTGCTGTCCGTACATTTTTGTTATCTACTAGTTTCGTAAGTTCTAGCCTACAGCCTAGTAGACACAATTATAAGTAATAAATAGTGTTTCATTTATTTTATATATGAAGCAGAGTATAGGTACAGCTAGTTAGAGTTCAAAAATTAAAATCATTACCCAAGACCATGTCTAATAAAGTCACCATCACCATTCAGGATGCCCTCGATGAAAACGGCGTTGCCAAAGGCGTCAAAGTCGATCTTGCGGCTGAACCTGCTGATCTGTTCTCCAAGGATTACGCTGAAGGTGAGAAAATCCCTTCTGTTGTTCTCCTGGCCGACGCGATCATGCGTTTCGTGTCCGCGACATTCAACCCCAGCGAAAATGCCCAAGAAGAAGCCTGCGAAGAAGGCAACTGCTGCGGCGGCTCCTGCCACAAAGAAGGTGAGGAAGCCGCGAGCGAAGAAGAACCTGTGTAAGGTTCATACGCCTGCAGAGCTCAAAAAGTTAGCGCTGGACTACGTAGAGAACAGGGTATTTGGATCGTGGCAGGTTAGGCCTTCTGATAACAGGCTTATCGGCATGATCTTTTTACCTCTGACTTTCGCTACCAAGGACACAATCCCTACTGATATTGCGCATGTTTATGCCGATAGCGATAAGGCAGGTCCGAGATCAATAAATGGGTATCCGATATTTTTCGAATGCTCATTTATTTCTAAGACGCAATACCCTGAGTTCTGTAAGCTTGTAGACAAGTTAATTAAACAAAGGAACGAATTTTTAAACGATGAATAATCTTAAAGCAATTCTAATGCAGATTACAAACCGCCTTGTTGCGGAAAAAGGCTGGACTGAAGCTACTCCTCGGAATGCGGATGTTTCTCCTGCTATCGCAGCTAAACCATCCACCCAACCCTTGCTTGATTTCTCGCAATTCATGAACGATAACCCGGAAGTAGCTGCACTGCTTCTGGAGTTCGGACTTGAGTGGCCTGTCGCGCAAAACAAAAGCGTGGACGATGATGATATATTTGCGAACGAGACACTGACGCCTCGTTCTTGTAGCCTTGATGACGAAGAGTGTACCAGCTGCCAGTGAACGAATTATTCGACAAACACAGTTCCGAACAAGGACCTGAAATTGAAGGTCTGCAGGAGTTTATCCTGCAGACCCATCAAAATCTCCTTGAAGATGGTGAATTAGCTCCGGTATTTGCTTTCCATGTTGGGGACACCCTCAATATCGCAGCTATTCCCGGAAATCTTATGGAGTATAAGCCTTTAGTGGCGAGAGCTCTTAAAGCGCTCGTTGCTGAGCACAAGCCAGACTATTACTGGTTTGCTACAGAAGCCTGGGCTGCCGGGTGTTCGAGTAAAGACACGGAAGAGCATAAAAACCTTATCGACGAAGTTGCTGAAAGTGGTGGCGTAAGCAAACTGCCCAGAAACAAGCGCGACGAGGTTGTTATCTTTAATGTCGTTGATGCCCGCCAGGAAACTCCTGTTACCTGGATTGGTGTGTATAATATTATTCGCGACAAGCAGGAGGTTATTCATAACTTCTCGCCCACACGCTGGATTAGAAATGATGAGCCAGGCACACACTTAGAAGGTACACTCGTTCTATGAGATCCCCAAAACCCACAAACGTCAAAGCATCCAGTAAAAATAAATATAGCGATGTGTTCAAGAAACAAGTTTTGCAGTATTATCACAGCAAAGCTGATAATGAAAACATTAAAGCCGTAGCCGGTAAGTTCAAGGTACATTACACGACCATCTACCAGTGGTTGAAGAGTGAGCGTAAAAGCCTGATGCCTTATACAAGGGAGCCTGGCTCTTCTGTTCTCGAGCCCATCGCGGATACGATCTCTACTCCTGAGGATAAGCCGAAAAGGAAATACAATAGGAAAAACGAGGGTATGGAAACTCCGGCCACGGCTGTGCGTTTCTGCCCTTGCTGCGGTATTAACATCGAAGCGGTGGCTTTGGCAATGAATGTTGTCAGCTCCGCCTCCACCTAATAAATATGATCCCTACATTACAACATCCCACGGATAAAATCCCGCATTCTACAGGGATGACTCCGGACAGAGCTACGCACTCCGAGATTGAGAACAATTTCCGTGCGGTTCTGATGATTAAGAATGGTTTTACTACTCACGCGGTTTCTAAAGCTACAGGGCTTACTGCCCCGCAGATAAACTACCGGGTTAGGCTGTACGGGCTGAGTGGAACGCGTAACTCATTCCGTAATAATAATACGCCGGAAAGCCAGGCTCTGGCGAGGCGCATTATGCGTGTTAGCAAAGCAGAGCAGCTTAAGCAGACCGAGTTTCTCGGTAAAGTGCGGGAGATGGCTCTTTACGTGAAGCGTAACAAAGACGAGCTTTTTGCTAAGTGACCACCTCATATGATGAGGTCTTGTCACGTATAAATCTGCTTTCTGAACGGGAGACCCGGCTGCGGCAAGAAATCGAGCAGATAAGAAAAGAACGAGAAGTTCTTAAAGCTAAGATTAATCTTAGTCATACTGGTGTTAATAGGGCCGAGTGGGTTGACAAGCTGCCTAAGGATTTTTGGCTGCCGAGTCATGTGATGCATAAAATGCTTTCCAATTCTGAGCCCAGTAAAGAAGCAGGCGGTAACATGCCTGATCTTTCTGACTGGCACAGAAAAGGATCTACTCGCGATGCGTTGGTAAATATAGGCATATCAATTTTTGTTGCTTACTTAGCGGTGCAACTTCTTTTTGTCGTGCTCCTATGATAGATGCGTTAGCTACTTCCGAGTTGTTGAAGTACGCTAACCTGCTAGGACAATGTCACATTCTAAATCCTTGCTCCCAGGCGCAACCATTACCGCCTGTGGGCAAGGACACATTGCTATCCGAGCTTGCTTCGCATCACCAGCTTTTTATAGCTTTCGATAAAATTAGCACGGATAAACCTCTTAAAAAAGGCAGGTTAGGTCGGTGCTATAAAGAAGCTTATGCCCTTAGCTGCATAAACCCTGATTTAGTTTATTGTGAAGGTTTAGCTGTACCTGGAGGCCTAGGTATGTTCATGCCTTTGGAGCACGCCTGGTGCGTACATAAAAAAACTAAACAAGTATTTGATTCTGTATGGACATCAGATAAAGCAGGGCTTGCATATGCAGGCATTCCGCTGTCTAATCATGCGATTAACAAGATAATGCTTAAAACTAAATGCTATGGGGTTCTCACCTCAGCATTGTATAAAATTTATAACGATAGGCCGGTGCATGAAATAGTGCATCCGGCGTTTCAACCAGACATTTTTAATTAGTTATGAATGAAACCGATAAAATAGATTTCAATACAAACGCTGTATTATTGGATTACTATACTTGTATGAGTGAGAACTTTATGCTCATTCGTATAATGCTTCCAGATGAGGTTGATGCTATTTTAATGCATTACCTAGATAATAGAAGCATGACTCTGCGCGATCTACATAAAGTGGAAGAGGGCTTAAGTCAGGCTATCGAAAAACTTGTCACCAGATACCCGGGAAAGGTGCCTAGAGCTGCAAATGACCAGCTTAGACTTCCTGCGGTATTCAGCTATGAGGTGGAAGAAAACAATTGTCTTGTTGTTTTTAATCTTACGCATATCCTAGTGCATATGAAGGCTACAACGTCTTCTATAATCAAAAGCGTAAATAAAAACATTAAATAATGTACTCGTTAATCTGCCCCGATTGTTTGAAAGAGCTAAAAGCTATCGACTATGACGATCAGCTCTGCACGCTGTCCGGCATGTTGGTTGGGGTAGAAGAGCATGTATGTTTGCAGTGTGGGAATTCTATATTCTTTCTTACTAACATCCGTCGCCCTGGCGAGGACGAGTTTGTGAGCAGGTTAGAGACTTTAGAAGTAACTTGTTTCAATGAGCGTGAGCGTAAAGAGCTACCGCAAGAAGTATTGAGCAAGCTAATTAAAAATTACTATCTAGAATTGTATGTGCGGTTATGCCGTAAAATATACAAGTCTAGCTGGGCTCCGGCATTTGAAGTGATTTTATGGGAAGCGTTAGAAAACGCTAATTTAAGAGCTGAGCTGACTGCGCAATTTAAAGAGTTTGATGACATCATATTCATATTTAAAAAAATGAACATATGGGTCGTCAACGCAGCTTCTTGGCATAACATAAAAAAAGAAGGACTTGTTATAGTGTCAGCTAAGAAATGGAAAAATATGCTAAAGAACAAACAAACACTTCTCGCTTTAGATGAGCCCGACAAAATTGGAGACCCTTAGGCAGCAGCCTAACCTGGCAGCTAAAATCAACGATATCCTTAAACAGAAATTTATTTATACTGAAGCGATTGCCGATATTTTGGCAGCTGCTATTTATGGCAATCAGAATGTGATTCTTTATGGCCCTGGCGGTCATGGTAAGTCTGAGATGGTGGAAGAGGTTCTTGAGAAGCTGGGGCTCTGGTCCCGCGAAGATCAGGCTAATTCCGACACGCTGGTGCAGAGCTTTGGTGAGGGTCTCGACGAGGCTGCTCTCTGGGGCGGTATCGATTTCAAGCGGCTCAACTCCTCAACTGACCCCGACATGGTGTTCAACGTTGAGAACAGCTTCCTGAATTATCCGGTGGCTGTCTTCGAGGAGCTTTTCGACGCTCCTGCTTTCTGCCTTCTTCCTCTGAAGCATACCCTTCAGGCCGGGTTTCTGGCCAAGAATGGGCGCAGCTACAAGATGAAGACGCAGCTGATCATTGCCTGTACAAACCGTAATCCTGAGGAGATTGCGGAGATGGGCGAGACCTACCGTGCTCTTCTCGAGCGTTTCGTGCTTCGGCAGGAAGTTGCTTGGGAAGAATACAAGCAGGAAAACTATGTGCAGCTGATCCGCAAGCACCCGCATCTACGTATTTCCGAGCAGGATCTTCGTGTTCTCGCCAGCATCATGGAGGAGTGCCAGGACAGCGGTCATACGATCAGCCCTCGTACAGCGATGAAAGCTGTCGATGTTCTCATCGGCGCGGCCAGGTCTAAAGGTAAAACGGCAGTCGATCTCCACGACTTCATTGCGCTCAAGCACGTCACTGGTTTCCAGGCGATGGCCATTAAGTTCCAGGAGTCTTTGACTACCAAAGCTGCCGAAGAATCGGCTACGATTCTGCTGAACGAAGCGCAGAAAATCATGGGTGACCTTATCACCAAGTTCGATAATGCTGCGAGTAAAGTTCTGGACTATTGTGTCATTTCCAAGCAGTTTGCGCTGTTGATTGACAAGTTCCAGAACATCAGCGTGCCTGACCGGCTCTACTCGCAGAGGAATTCTCATATCGATAACTGCAACAAGTATCGCACGGCTGCTGTGGAACGTGCGCTGGCTAATACGCGTGCTGAGCTTCCTCAGTAAACAAAAACATTATGCAGATAATTCAAAGTGCGGGTTATTTGCCGCCGTCTGATCACGAGATCAAGGCGGCGGCAATTGAAAATGGAGTAGATATAGATGTGCCTGACTTTGTACGTGATGTTTGCTCTCTCAGAGCTGGCGGAAGTATTAAAAGTATGGAACAGCTGGATGAGGCTATGGAGTATGAGCTCAAGAAAAAGCCCATTACTACAGTGAAGGATCATAGGAACCCTAAAAAAGTTTTGTTCCAGAGGCATGATATAACACATGCCTCTTATGAGAAATATTCTGAAGCTAAAACAGCATTTTTCCATGATCATTTGAAACTGTCTTCCACTATTCAGTATGCGCTGAATACTGTTAACCGACAGAGTGATGTTCTTGGGGATACGCCAATGTATCAGGCTCTTAACCTTATTAAGCTCCTTCAGGCGCAAGCTCAGGGCGGTGAGGGTGAGGGTGAAGGTGCTGGTAACAACGGGCAGTCAGAGAATGAAATTCTCCAAAAGCTGCTCAGCAAAAAGAATATTGATAAGGCCAACCAGGCTATTCAGGAGGCTAAGTCCATGAATAAATCAGAGCGGGAGATGCTGGAAACCATCTCTAAGCTGAAGAAAGCTGGCTCAGATCCTTCTAAGAAACCTGGTGCTGGCGGGGGTACAGGAATAGCTGACCCGGATACGGACGAAGAAGGTCCCGGGGGTCCTGGTAATGAAATCATGCAGGCTGCGCTTAACCTTACGGACAAGCAACTTGCCTTAGCTGTTAAAGTGAGTCGCAAGTTGCAGTCTATCAGCAAGTTGAAAACTTCTAAGATCACTAAGTTTATTCCTGATAGTCAGGAGTCTGAAGTGCGTAATAGGGCGATGAAAAACTTTGATGAGTTCGGGAAACTGAAACCGTCGCAGTTCGCTTCTATGCCTGCAGCTCCTGGGCTGTTTCGGTATAAGGCTGTTACCAACCAGCTACTGATCCGGGAACGTGGTAAATATTCTGAGAAACAGCAGCTGCTTTATGTTGTCGTCGATTCTTCCGGTTCCATGCGGGAAGAAGAAGGCAGGCGTATTGCCCTTGCTGCGGGTGTTCTCATTAACAGGCTTATGGCTGTGGCTAAAGGAGATGCTAAGGTATACTGGCGTTTCTTTGATGATAAATGCTACCCTTGCTCTTATATTGAGCATAAGGAGCAGGCTTACGGCACTATTACGGATATCCTGAATACTAAAAACTTCAGTGGTGGGGGTACCAATTTTGACATGGCTATCAAAGAGGCTGTGTCACATATTGAGACTCTGCAGGATACCATGAACTTGGGGCGGCCTGAGATTTTCATGGTGACTGACGGTGCTTGCCACTGCGCCACTCAGTTTAAAGATTTGAAGGGTATCAAGTTACATGCTGCTTATGTTTCTGATGACACATGCTATGAGCTTAGCAGTCTCAGTAAGCAGAGCGGCGGTGTAGTCTTGGAACTTGCGGATGCGTAACTTGAATAATAAAGCGCGGGGGAAACCCCGCGCTAACTTAACTGCATATGACAGAAGAACCTGTTAAACGCAAACGTGGAAGGCCTAGGAAGTATCCTTTGGTAGCAGTAGCTCAAACGCCAATAGTTGAAGAGGTTAAGCGCAAACGTGGTAGACCTAGAAAGCATCCATTACCTGAGGCAGCTCCTGCTAAGGTTAAAGTTATTAAGAACTATTATGTCCTGAGCCCTGATGATGTTGAGATGTGGGCACAAACTACGGATACCGATATGTTTAAGCAGGCTTGGAGCGATTATAAAAAGATGCTTAAATCGAAATTTTCTCCAGAAATCCGTTGGCAAAAAGACGGAATTGTTGTAGTTGCTAAATAGGTACAAACTTTTGTGGGCGTACTGGTTTCGACATGTATAGTGAAAGAGTTAAACGCAAGCCGTGGTTGGTCGGTTGGCCACGTAAAAAGCCGTCCAAAAAATTAAATGAAGACGAATCAATCGCCTCTCTGCTGGCCGAAGCTGAGTCCATCAAGGACAATGCCGACGCTTACCTGGTTAACGAGCTCGCGCTCGCCTAATTAAGGGAGTGGTTTTAAAGTTGTAATAAGCCACTAGTTCCTAAACAACGTAAGCTAACCAAAGTTCTCCAATCTACTTTGACTTAGCCTGACAATTGAAGATGGATATCCGCCTGCAGGAGAAACTAGCAGGGAAGCTTGTAATTCGGAGAGTCTGTAGTTGTACATGGACAGGGGTTCGATCTTAATGGTCGCACAAGTAAGTGATTACTTGTTGTAAAGACTGCTCTAACGGTGAAAGCTTAACAGGTAGCGCTGATGCCAACGCCGTACGGTGAATTCGAAAGAAGTAAGCCGTCTAGAGACTCATAGGAACCTAAAGCATTTGCTATGGTTTACTAGGATGGAAAAATCTATTCTCAAATTGAATTTTTAGCGTTCTTGTAGCATCCGTGTATTTACCGTTCTTTTCTGTAACACGCGGGTATTCAATCGCTATTAAGTCTGCGCGATACTTCTTTTCAGGTACAAGTAGCAGCGGCGATAGTAGGCCACAAAGTTCAATGGCTTTACTACCGCAAACTCGCCAAATGTAGCTTTTCAAATGATGTGTCTTGTAGACTTTATGCTTGCACACGGAGCCTCCATAGGTTTCCCTTAAGGCTAGTATAATTTCAATAGTAGTGCTGGCAACGGAAACGACAGGGTAACGAAAAGGGTTTATCTTTCTTTTGTAAGAGAGCGTGATAGTTCCCTCCCCGTCAATTAATCCAGCAGTATATAGGATAGGTAGCTTCATAAATGCAGTCTTTCTTGGATAAGGTATTAGCAGTACCATGTCCAAGAAAAAGGAATAGTCCAGTTGTAATTGAAAAATTACAGTTTAACTGTCCCCTCGCCTACACCATGCCCGGTTAGCTTAGCGGTAGAGCAGGTCCTTTACATGGACAAGGTCGGCGGTTCGAACCCGTCACCGGGCACCACATTTCAAATGACATCTGAAGAAGTCGAAAAAGAAGCATTCAAGAATATGGATGCTCAGCAGAAAATAGCATTTAAAGAATTTATTTCAGAGTCAGGTATGAAACTGGATGAAGATGCTTTGAGTTACGGTAGTGAGTTTCTGACTGCTAAATTAGCATTTGTATTTGGCTGGTTTGCTGCTAAGGATACCAGTCATTCAGCGGGGGTATAGCTCAGTCGGTAGAGCGCTAGCTTTGCAAGCTTGATGTCAGGAGTTCGAGTCTCCTTACCTCCACCACTTTTTTCAAAAAATACTGGACATACTTTATATACAGCTTAATTAATAAGCCTGGAAGAATGGCTGAGTGGTTTAAGGCAGCGGTCTTGAAAACCGCAGATGTGTAAGCATCCGTGAGTTCGAATCTCACTTCTTCCTCCAATTTTTTATTGCTCGCGTAGCTCAGCGGTAGAGCAGCCGATTTGTAATCGGCAGGCCGGGAGTTCAAACCTCTCCGCGAGCTCCATTTTTATTAAACTGCAGGGTGGACAAGTGGTTTAAGTCGTCTGGCTCATAACCAGAAGATCGAGAGTTCGAATCTCTCCCCTGCAACCACAAAATGCATGTTTGAGTTTTTAAGGAAAGCAAAGAAACCTGAAGGGCAAGCAGGGGTTGAACGACAACCTAGAGTTAACCATAGCTCCTTGCCTCTTAGTCCTGAGGACAATCCTCCGGATTCGTTGGAAGAATTAGATGCGCTGGTTAAACAGCTGCAGCATAAGGTGGATTCCATTAATATGCGATTAATGGAAATACAAGCAGACTCTAAAGAAGGGCTGCCTGTGGATAAAAGAGAGTATAGAAGTGCAGTCTACGCTAAGACGCGGACTAACCGATCTATTAATGCTCTGCAGCAAATAGCTAAGAAAAGAAGGATGGTAGATCCTTCAAATAAATACGATACTGTTAATGCTATTTTCGTTAAGCTGGCTAAGGCGCAAATGGGATCAGAGGAATTTAATGACCTCATGCGAGAAGCTGTGAAGCAGTATAAGCAGCAGTATTCTTCGGCGGGTTAAAATCGCTGCAATGGTCTGCATGCTTGTGTTATATAAAGTTGAACCCCTATGCGTTACATAACAACGCGTCATAGGGTCAACCCTAATACCTACACAACATGAAAAAAACCATCATCGCCGCCATCCTCGCCATCGCCACCATCACCAGCTGCTCGCCACCCAAGAACGTGGCCAAGGTGACCGTGGAATACTTTGTCGAGGTTCCTAACACTGCGCCTCCGGCTCAGTGAACCAAAGAAAATAGGGACCCTCGTCGGTCCCTATTTTTTATATAGTAGTCAAAAAGTATTTGACTATCATAAGAAATAAATAACTTTAAGCAAATAATTATCAACCCTTAAAGATTATGAATCAAGGAACCCTTTTAGAGACGCTGGAAAAAGCCGGGCTGGACCTGCGCGAAGTTACCGAAGAGGTGAAGGACGGACATATGTTTTTGAGCGTTCGTGTTTCGAACATGAAGTTCAAGAGCATCAACATTACCATCAAAGGTGATGCTGCTATGGCCGATATGCTGCAGCTCGACAACGCCATCCATCTTTCCCCGGATGAAGGCTTTGTTGATCACGACGATTACGTTCCTCCTCAAAATAAGGAGAAGCTCGTAGTCGCAATTGATTCAGAATTGTGATTGCAATGCTGCCCGTAGTTCAAGTAATGTTGGCTATGGGCAGCAACAAAAATCGTTTACATATCCGGGCATTAGCTCGCAGCATTAACAATAAAATTGTAGCTGCTTTTATTCTGTTAGGTTTCTACATTGCTACTGCTGCTTGTAGTATAGCCGCAGCCGTTGTCCTTCATTTCTTATTCTTGCTGCCTCTTTTAATAAGCGTTGGTTTATTCTACTCCACGCTTAGATATTTACAAAAGGCAGCTAGTACAAAAGAGAAACTGGAGGAGCAGCTTTACTCTACCTCAGACAAACAATATGTTTGGGACATAGAGCGGGATAAAGACAAGCTGCTTGCTCGAATGATACAGGAGCATGTATGCCCCTGGCAGGATAAGAAATGCAGTTTAAACAAGACTGCTACGTGTAAGTGTTTAGGGTGTATGCCAGACCTTATTGAATTGGGGCTGGACCCTACAAGGAAAGACAAGATCAAGTTGAATGAGTGCAAAACAGTTATCCCCTGAAGAAATTGAGTATTTAAATGAGATTAAGCTAATAGGTACAGTAGGCTTTGGTATATTTTCACCATTCAGCACGATAGGCTTGCCGAATTTTGAAAGTGTTACAAAAGGCGAAGTTGAAAAGATTAATACCTGGAAAAAAGGCATACCTTATTTGCTGGATTTTTCCTGTGTACCCGACGAGACTATACCTGAGCTCAACATTGATGGTAAAGTCCTGCTGCCTATTGCCTTGGCTGTTAATGTAGTAGGCCCGCCTAATGATAAGTATTTAATGCCTTTGAGCGGTGATCTCATCGATCCGAAGACATTTACTGATTTAACTTCGAATTATACTAACGGTAGAATAGATTGGCGCTGGGCCACGAGTGCCTACGCGCTATCTGGTATTAATCTTAAGTTCTATGTCTGCGCGGAAAACAATTTACTGTACGGATTTAGTAGCAAGCTTAACAAGTTGTTCGTGTTAACCCGTGTTGGGATTACCGAGCATACTTACATGCATAGTATAGTTTTTAAGGACGAGTGCATTTCTTTCCTTAATGACTTCAATATTAGCGTGTGTACTCCTGAAGTGCTGCGCGATGAACTCGCGGAGAATAAAGAGATCACAAAGACTTTTTGTGACCCGACCAATCTTTTTGATCCTGAAGAGGTTGATGATGTGGAATGTGAAAACAGGTCAACGCTTGTTGAAGGACAAGAGGATGGGCTGATTGACGCATCAGATCTTACTGAGGAGTTGTTGCATTATATATCTGGCTCTGAAGAGAATTTAGAGCACGACACTACTATGATTTTCCACGCTTTGTTTCCTTTGAAGTGCTGGGATAATTATGTAGGTTTTGATCTCGGAGTTGTTTACCGCTCATCTACAGACGACGGGCGGGAAGCTTTCTACGATGAAGAAGAAACGGTATGGCAGAATGATCTTATTAGTGATGGGCTGGAAGCCAGTCAGCACAGTGCCCTTGCTAAAACTGTACTAGCTGACGCTCTAACTGTTGCCATCTCTGAAAATTATCCTCAGGGACACAACTGGGAGTATAATGATGGCCCATACGACAGGCAGTCTGGTTACGACAAGGAACAGCTTAGGGTTGAAATCAAGATCCAGCCGCCTAGCGCGCATGATCAGATAGCTGCTAAGCTGGAGCTGAGCCAGAGGGCTAATGTATATTCTAAGGAATTGATCGATAGAATTGAGAAAGTTTACACCCTACTTAATGATGAGCAAGAGCGAGGCATTCGATAAGAAAGCAAGAGCGCAGGCTGAGATACTAAACTTGCCGCCTGTGACAATTGAGCAACGTGAAGCCTTTATTAAATGGCTAAGCGAGCTCGAGCAAAACATGACACATTTAGCCCATGCTATCGGACCAATTAAAGCTTGGGACGACGCAGAAGATGAAACTGTCATGGTTAGTCTTGCAGGTAATAATGGAGAGCATGACTTGCCCAAGGGCATGTACTGCATCGATTTGCCTGTAGGTTTTAATGATAAACATAGGGACGCGTTTGCTTTGGCAAGCGTTCACTTCGGTGCCCCCTATGAAGGGCTGGATCAGTTCTTTCCTTCTTTTATGAGCATCGCTATAGGTAAGCCTACAGCGCATGAAATCATTGAAGGTAAGATGTTTATCCGCAGGCTTATTAATGATAATAAAGATAATGCTGATTTGGTTGAATGGGCTAGCGCCCTATTGTCTTGAGTACAGCGAACATCCAACACTATTCCCAATAATCTAACATCATGGCACACCTGAACATCGATGCAGTCAATCCCTCCCGCGCTTATGAATTGGCCTCCCACATGGTCAAAAAGCGCGACATTCCCTTCTTCTTCCACGGTTCTCCCGGTATCGGCAAGTCCGAGATCGTCGAGCAGATCGCCCGGGAGCAGGGGATGGCTCTGGAAGTCCTGATGCTCACGCAGATCGACTCCCAGGACCTTCGCGGTATCCAGTATCCGGATCCCGAGTCCAAGCGCATGGTTTATTATCCGCCGGAATTCCTTCCGGGGCCGACGTCGCCTCCCACCATTCTGTTCCTCGACGAACTGACTGGTGCTGAGCCTCGTCTACAGGTTTCTGCTTATCAGCTCCTTCTCTCCCGGCGTATCGGCAGTTACAAGCTGCCCGACAACTGCTACGTCTGCGCTGCCGGTAACGGCCCCGCTGACGGCGCGATTGCCTATGAGATGGGCACTGCTCTGGCCTCTCGTCTTCTCCACATCAGCGTGAAGGCCGAGCCTCGCAGCTGGCTGAACTGGGCCATGGCCAACAATATCCATCCGCACATCCTGACGCTTATCCAGCTGAAGGGTGACCTGTTGGAGTCCACGGATGAACAGCTCAAGCGCGGTGACCTCGTTGGTCCCAACCCGCGTGCCTGGGCTCGTGTTTCGAGTATCCTGCACTACACGGGCACTCACAACCGTGGGCTGACTGAACCTCTCGTCGAGGGTCTTGTGGGCAAAGCCGCTGCGGCGGACTTGTTCCTGACCGCCGAGGAGATGAAGGATCTGCCTTCTCCGGAGCTCATCCTCCGCATGAAGGAAGAGGAATACGTCAAGATCATTCCTAAGACGATCCCCAGCATGTACGGACTTACCTACTCGATGGTGGCTTATGCCAACGAGGTGGAAACCATGCAGAAGGCGATCAAGTTCCTCAACATCATGCAGGAAAAGGCGACTGACCTGCCTGCTGGGGACTGCAAGTCGCTGGGTCTGGAGCTCATTCTGGACCGTGCTCTTAAGACCGGCCTCGACGCCGAGCTTATGACCACTCCTGAGTTCCTCGAAACCTGCGAGGACATCAAGAAGGTGGCCGACGTCTCCAACAACCGCATCGCCCGCAAGAAGAAAACCACCGCCAATGCCTAATTGCAAGACTCTCTCTCGAAGTGACGCTCGCGAAAACTTCGAGGATATGATACTGGTTCGTCAGTATTGTATCACGAGATCTCCTGGATTTGCTGGGGTAGCTCTGCTGCCCCAGTATTATCTGGTCGATCCTAAGGATAAAGAGGTAGGGCACCAAATCGCCTTCACCGATGGTTATGGAATTTATCTCGGTGAGAAATTCTTTAAGGAGACTCCCAAGGCGCAGGCTTTCATCCTCATTCATGAGGTTATGCATGTGGCCCTGCGGCATCCGCAGCGCGGCGTTGCTCTTCGTAAGAAGCGCATTAACGCCGGGTTGCCGTGGTCTTCCACGGTATACAATTGGGCAGTTGACGCTATCGTCAACTTTGCTCTTCAAAAGATTAGCAGCTGGGCACAAGAGCCTTCTGTTAAGATGATTACATTCGAGTCGCTCCTCAAGCCTGAGGTGCTTCAAGAAACGCCCGCGCACCACTGGTCTGCGGAGAGATTGTTTACCTACCTTATGGACGAAACTATCATGCCGCAAGTCATGGCAGCGCTCCAAGGAAAAGGGAAAGGTAAAAGCCCTAGCCAGGACGAAACGGACAAAGCCGTGGAAGACTGGGCGGAAGGTAAACTGCCTAAGGGTGGAGAAGGCATGCTCGACATTGAGGTTCCTATGGAGTCAGGAATGGTTCCGGAGGAGCAGCAGTCGGATGCCCGTAACTGGGAAGGACGATTGAAGCGTGCTGCTGCTGGCGACAGAGCTGGCGGTGTCATGAAGGAAATCCTGTTCGACATCCCGGTTACCAAGACTCCTTGGCGGCATATTCTCCGCAAATATATTTCTGATGCTGTAATGCCTCAGACGCAGATTAGGCCTTCAAAGCCTAGCCGTCAGAATATCTCGCTGACGGCTTTTAAGAACAATCATGCGCTCACACAACCTGTACCGTTTACCCCGGCTTACCAGCCGAAGGCAGGCATCAGGAAGATCGTGACTGTGATCGATACGTCTGGCTCTATTACCGATGAGCTTTGTGAGTATTTTGCAGGCGAACTGCAGATGCTTCGGAGTAAGTTGGGAAGTGAGCTGACTGTCATCACTTGCGACGCCGAGGTTCATCAAACTATGGTTATCCAACCGTTTGACGATCTCAAGGCCGTGATCAAGGCTAATAGCGGGTTTAAGGGTCGAGGCGGAACGGACTTCCGTCCTGGTGTGGCTGCAGCGGAAAAGATTCCGGGCGCAGCTGTCATTGTGTACCTTACGGACATGATGGGTCCTTATCCCGACAAATGCAGGCTCCCCCTGCTTTGGGCTTCTATTTGTGAAAATTACACGCCACCTCCTTGTGGGCGTGTGATCGTGCTTGACCAATCGTAAAAACATGGGAGATCCCCTAAAACACTCGGAATCTTCGGCACGCCTCTTCGGGGGCGTGCCTAAAGATTACTTACATATCCATACTGTTATGGATAGTTCAAAATTATTTTTAGCTGACTGGAGGCACCGCGCTCTGCTGCATAATACTTTTGGTATTCATGTATTTGAGCAATTGATCGGCGCGTCCTTCACAAGGCAGTCTGACGGTAAAGAGGTATGTACCCGGACAGTAATCACCCAGCATATTATGGAAGATCTGGGCGCTGTTCCTACCGCAGGAGAATTTTTGCGTGAAATGCCATTGAAGGCATGGATGACTGGTATCAACGCAAAACAAAAAGCTCGTATGCAAAATCTCACTATAGAGGGAGATGGATCTCGCGAAGCTTACATTAAGGCCGAAGTAAAATGGGAACATAAAAACAATGTGCCTATTAAGTCGGGTGTTTATCTGATATGTAATGAAAAAGGTGCGTGCCTTTTTTCTACATATTCGAAGGAAACTAATAGCTGGGACGCGGAGGTGACTTACTGGTCTTATCCACCTACTACTCCAATCTGTAATGACTAATATAGTATGCCTGAAAAAGTAGAAAAAATTAATAATTACTTGGACGCTGTAGCCATGTTCATGATTAAGCATGTACCTGACTATAGTGAATTACCAAAAGACTCGCAAGATGTGCTAGAGCATGTTTGGCTGGCAATTGGTAATAACAGAAAAGAATTTATAAAAGTACTAGATAGTCTTAAAAATACTCGCAAAAAAAGAGTTGCTAAGGAATGACATTAGTATACGATCCGCGCTCTTATGGAATTCGAATCAGATCCCAAATGTCGCTTGTATGTAGGTAACTTGAGCTTCAGCATTACTGAGCAGGATGTAAAAAATATGTTCGGTACAGTTGGCGAAGTAAAAGATGTTTATTTACCTAGGATCTTTAAAACCAAAAAGCATAAAGGCTATGGTTTTATTGAAATGGCTACTGCAGAAGACGCACTAAAGGCTATTGTCGCGCTACATGATCAACCGGATCTTTATGAGCGGAAGATGGTAGTGCGTTTAGCTGATATGCGCAGATCTAAAGAAGATCAGATGGCGAGGCGTAAAGTTATGCGAAACAATAAGTTTAAACGATATGAGCAAGAAAACGAATAAAGTAGATAGCTACATTAAGCAAGCTAAGAAAATAGTTGTTGGCTCTAAAGAAGCACAACCGTGGAAAGTGACGCTGCTAGTTAGGCCTAGCCTATTGGCGGATAATCTCGCACCTGTGGTTTACTTTGTTAGGGGTCTTCCTACAGAAGTGGGCAACATCGCTTACTTAATGTGGAAGCGCTGGGAAAAAGATGACGTTGGTCTTTCGGATCAGCAGTACCCGGATGTTGAAGAGGCTGGACAGATTGAATGCATCGATGAGCAAGATTTCATGCTGGCTTACCGGGATGTTCTGAAGTACAACCTTCCGCATGCTGTGGCTGGTAATCCGATTAAACCTACGGTGTTTACCTGTTTTAACCGTACTAATATTTTATGAGTGATATTACCCTAGAGAGTGTTGAAGGTAGAATTCTTTCGAGCCTTTTTCATCATAATAATTTTCCTGCTTATGATTTTCAAATCGCTAGCAGGATTAATTCAGAAGATATTCCAGAAAAGGAATTTAATGCATTAATTGCAGCTGGGTTAATTGAAAAGACTTCCTCTTATAAGCTTACTAACAAAGGCTTGCAAAGAGTAATGGATTTAACTAATATACCTTGAGATGAATATCAGCGACATAGCCGAAGAAATAGTAAATTCCGTACAATCAGGAATGGCGGATAAAATTCCTCCAGCTAAACTTCAGCGTGGCGTTGTAAACATTTTGAATAAATTAGTTAGAAGTTTATCGGAAGCCGGAGCTGATGATGACTATTTAGTAGTAGTTACCATGGACTCCGGTGTTCCGCAATCTGTAATGTCTAATAACCCAGCGCTTAACGGCGCTGTTTTCGTTTGTACGGATAACATTTCCGTGGCCGACGATGAGGACAATGTAGTTATTGTCCACGATGATAATATTGTAGTTACAACAGGAGAAATTGTGATATGTGATGAAACGGCTATGTACTTAAAAGCCGCTAGGAAGTTTGAGAGGTTAAATTACTAACCACCCCTGTTGATTGAGACACACACAATGAAATGCGACAAAGAAGAATTCAGTAGCTGGATTCATAAAGATGCTATGCGTTTAGCTACGGTTATGGCGCATAAATTCGGTTACAATGATGATAATTACTTCTATCACTATGTGAAAAGCGCGGGCGATTACGCGGGTGATGTTGTATACACTTACAATAATGGATATTATACGCTTAATAAGTGTAATAAAAAGTTAGATCAAGCAGACGAACATTTTGACATTATGGACGAACAAGTTATTGAGGAGCTAGAAGATAGCGAGAATGTTGAAGCCGTAGCTGAAGATGCTCCTGAGTTTCATCCTGGTACTGTAGACAATCCCTTCCTTTATGAAGCGTCTAAATACCAGCTGGAAAAATTTCTGCTCACGAATGTTTTCGTGGCAGGCAAGAATGCAACTGTCCAGCAGCAAAAGCTGGATCAGTTTATAGACTGCGTTAAGCGAGACCTGGGTTCCTACTCTGTAGATACTATGGGGCCTATTAGCGCAATATATGCCGGAGTTTCTACTGAACAACTTAAGGACACCGTTATGGAGTGGCTTAAAGAAGTGAAGGCCGGGCAGTATAATAGAATTTCTGTGTGCATCGAATCGCTGGCAAACACAGTTGGTAGAGGCTACATAGACCTTAAGAGTACCACACGCAAAACGCTGGTAGGTGTTAAAGGCATCGGACTTAAAACAGCTTCAATGTTTATGCTCTACACGCATAAGGGTTGGGGCGGTGCTGTGCTTGATACGCACATTCTTAAATACCTGCGGGATGAGCTTAAGATGGAAAATGTTCCTGACTCTACGCCAACCACAGCGCAAGCCTACTATTTGCTCGAGCGTGCTTTCCTTGATCATGCTCAAGCAACTCAAAAGAAGGTTGCTGATCTGGACTTTGAAATCTGGAGCAAGTACCGTAAGAAGGTAGCAGTATAAGTTTATAGTAATGAAGAATAGAATACCTGTGTATGCTGAGGCTCAACCTCACGCAGCTTTTATGCGGTATATCCGCAACTGGCTGCGTGAAAGAAAGCTTAAACCCGAGCACCTATTGGTGTCACGCCCCTATTTGGTTATTGCGGTTTTAAACAACAGCACAGGTAGATCTATTATTTGCTTTTACGTTCAAAGGCTATGCTCGCTGGGTAATGGCGGCGTCGTAGTTTACTATGATGTAGAAGCATTAAGCACTCGTTTAAAAATGAGTGTAGAAAATACATTTACAAATTGGCTGGCGACAATTCATGTACTGTAATTAAAGATAATGGAAAAAGCTGATAAGCCTTTGTTGAAATTCAACCTTGGCGGAAATGCAAAACTATCCAAAGAGATAGTCACGTTTTCTATTCCTTCAGGCTACTCCTGTCCAGGAGCATCCGAATGTTTAGCAAAAGTAGATATTAAAACAGGTAAAATTATTGATGGTGCAAAACAGAAGTTTCGTTGCTTCTCTGCTGTTAGTGAACTGCGGCCTGCAGTTCGTGCTCAGCGTTGGCATAATTTCCTTTTGCTAAAAGGTGCTAAAACCATGGAAGCTATGCGCGATCTAATCGTCGCGTCATTTCCCCGGGGAGCCAAGATTGTGCGCATTCATGTAGGCGGCGACTTCTTCAATCAAGCATATTACGATGCATGGGTTGAAGTAGCTAAAAGATTTTATAACTGTGTGTTCTACGCCTACACCAAAAGCATACACATAGTTAAAGCGCACAAAGATAAGCTTCCTGATAATTTTAGAATAACTCTCAGTATAGGCGGAAAGTTTGATCATCTTATTGATGAACTGGATGTTACTGATGATGACGAAGGAACTCAGTATGGAATTGCTGAAGTCCTTGGACATCCTGATGAAGCTGCTGATAAAGGATTAGATATTGACCATGATGATTCTCATGCTATAGCTGGCAAACAACATTTTGCCTTGCTCCTTCATAGTCAGCAACCAGTAGGCTCTGAAGCCGCTGATAAGATTAAGAAGATGCGCAAGGAAGGTGTTAAATTCTCCTACCCTTCATAATAAATATGGCCAGACCTAAAAAGAATAAAACAGAAGATGAAGTCCTTGAGCAAACCTCCGCGCCTGCAGTTGCGGAGCCTGCGCCTGAGGAAACTCCCGCTCCTGTCGCTGAGAAGAAATCTCCTACTGATGTGTCCGACGTCACTCCTGACATCGATGCGCATGAAATGAGTAGGTACTTTCGTGTTATAAATAATAGTGAGCAGGCTAGTCGTATATCTAGTACTGTTACCCGCCAAAGAGAGCTTAATCTCTGGGGCGTGCATCAGTACACAGATGTTAGTAGAAATTCTTATTCAAGAAGCTTCTACTTTCGCGAGCACCGTAACGCGGTACACGCACTCGAGTATGCCAAAGCTAAAGCTGCGGAGTAGCAGCTAAGCTAGCTCACTGGATAATGTAGGCGGAGCTGGGTATGTTGCCCGGCTCCGCCTTTTTAACGCAACCCGAAACCGAAATAGAAAAAGAGACAGACATGAAATCGCACAAGAACCACAACAGTCAGAACAACTACAAAGCAGCACCCTTGAATGGGTTCGGCAATGCTCTCGAGGGGCTCGATCTCCGCAAGGTGGTCCAGCAGGTTCCTCGGTTGAAGCTCATGACCTCGGCCTGCGTGGCCAAGGCCACGCGGGATTACGCTCCCGTGGCTGAAGCGCTGGTCGGCTACGATGTCAACAGCAAGAAGATCGTCCGCTTCACGGACGTCATCGTGCCTGGCATGAACGAGAAGCCCGGGCACACCTGGGCTCTCCACAAGGACAAGGGGTATCCCTTGTTCGCCCGCCCCATCGAAGGGGCGCATTGGTTCCACATGGCGTACTGCGACATCTGGAAGTTGGGACAGGACCCGCAGGTCGTCTTCGCGATCCTGCGTGTTTTCCGCCACGATGCCCGCCCCAAAGGTGGTCGCATTCAGCTCGCGCTGATGCTGCCCAAGGACAACGGCGAGTTCTACCGTACGGCTGAGAACACCCGTGCGGTGTTCAACGCCGACGAGGCACAGGGTCTGTTCTCCGTCGCGCCCCTGCGCACCAAGGCTGGTTCGTTCAGCCACGCCTGGACCAACCAGATCCTGTCGGCGCTCAGCGCCTTCAGTGGTGTGGCGCTGGTCAACTCCTACCAGTCTGCTGAAGAGCAGCTGGAAGAGTTCAAGGCGAACGGGAACATCCCCGAAGACACCGTGATTGAGGACTTCTCGGAAGAGGAGCCCACCAATCACCAGGCCCAGGTCCTTACCATCGCTGACACGATGGAGGACTCGGAAGACCAGGTGCCGGAAGAGGAGGAGCCCACGGGGCATGAGGACGAGATCACCGATGCGCTCATCCCCACCAACCCCATGCTGGTGACAGCAGGGGGTGAGGATGAAGAAGACGAGGTCATCCCGATGTAAAAAATCAGGTCGGGCACAGAAATGTGTCCGGCCTTTTTTTTAGCTATCATACGCTTGAAAGTAGGATATAATAGTGGATATATTGTTTAATTATGTTCTACGCAGAAAAATTACAGTTTTCTAAATCTGCCAGCGAATCATCTGAATCCATTAATATGGAATCAAGGAGAGAATGCGAGGGTATCATGAAAAAGATTTATGATGAGAATCCTTCTTACTGGCCTTACGGCTTGGACATTGCTGCGCATGACGGCGGCGTGTATATGATCCGGGAAGCTAGTACTGGTAAACCTATTGGTTTTACAGGGTGGCAAGAGAGAAATGAAGATAACATTAAAGTAGGCTATTATTCTATAGGTATACTGCCAGAGTACAGGAATAACGGCTTTGCTAAGAAAGCTGTAGCTAAATTAATATCTATTAAGGCTGCTAATGTAGATCGCGTGCAAGCTTTAGTGATGAAGCATAATAAGCCATCGCTGGCTTTAGCTGATGCCTTGCATATTCCTGTTGTTAAGGCGGGTAGCATTAAGAAAGCAATGCAGCTTCTCAAGAACCCGGCAGTCCTTGGCGGTGTAGGTAACGCAGCTCTGTGGGACTACTTATCCCAAGACGCGCAACCTTGGCAGAAGGAATATTGGCAAGATACTTCTAGGCATCGCATGGGTATGGCTTTTTTAAATTCCCTTCTTGGCGCTGGCGGCGGTCACGCTATTGGTAAAGGGTTGCAGGGTCTCGCGCATGGCGCACCGGGAGCAGGGGAGGCTTTAGCGGGGGGTGCAGGAACAATTGCTATGTCACCTGTTAAGGACTTAATAATTAATCTTTTACCTTCTTCGAATAAGTTAGGCCCTGCGCTGGAACAAGCAGCTAAACCTTCAAAAGGAGTGCTGGATGGACTGACTCATAATCAGAAACTCTTAGGCGGCGGCTTAGGTATCGCTGGATTACTTGCTGCAGGCTATCTTGGGTCAAAAGGTGTCGGAGCTATTAAAGACTTAGCCCAGGCACAACAGGCGCATGCAGGTGGAAGAATTCGTGTTGCTCTGCCTACCAAAGATCCTAATGATGAAGAGACTACTATTGAGTTGCCTATGGGTGACCTGGAAGTTTCCAATACTCAATTAGACAAGTTGCAAAGAGATTTAAGGCGTCGTATTAGACGTGAGACCAAGGAAAGAACAGGAACTAGAGCTGGCAGGAACGTAGAGAGTCTTTTGGCTCCTAAGGAAGCTACCGTGAAGAAATCCTCGCTAGTTAAAATAAAAACTTTATTAAATCAAATTCATGGCTAATACAGCTTACCAGTTACTTAAAACTTTAAAATCAGCGTCTAGCTTATATGGCGGGGGTGGGGCTCAGGCTTTTAAACCTGTGGAGCCCTTTCCTAACTCTATAGCAGCTAAGCAGATGGAGCAGCAGGAGATTGCAGCTGACGCAGCTAATAGTCCTGAAAACCAGCTGCAGCAAACGCAGAAAGCGCAGCAAGACGCAGTTAAAGAATTACAGCAAGCCCAGCAGCAAATTCAACAGCTACAGGGTGAACTGCAGAATTCTCAGGCGACTGCGCAGCAGCAGGCTCAGCAGGCAGAGATGCAGGCGCAGCAGGAAATTCAAAAAGCGCAGATGGATGCGCAGTATGAATTACAAGCTGAGAAGATTAAAAATCAGCAAGCTATGCTCTCCATGCAGGAGAAGTACATGAAGGGCATGCAGAAACAGCCTAAAGACCAAGGAGGTATTCTTGGTAATCAGTTGAAGCGTGTAGTAAACAAAGTTACCAAGCTGGCTAATTTTGTTGAAGGCGAATTTATTGATATGCCGAAGTCTGCAGATCAGAACATCCAGGTCCAACCTCCCGGGGCTAGCAGCGTAGCCATGGCAGATAATTCTGCAAACTCTGCTATGAAAGCTAATCCTGTTAGGTCTGATGCTGATCGCGTGGCCAGGAGGCAAAAGTATTCTGACGCCATGAAGCAGCTGGAGTCCTATACCCCTGCTGTAGGGGGTGGTCAGGCAGACTTAAGTCATTTCGGTGAATTTGTCACAGATCCTTCTGCTTACATGAGTAACAAGGATAACTATAATCGTAATCTTTTTGGCGGTATGATAGGTGAGTACTCTGGAGATCAGGGCAACCGCTCTGTGCTCGGTAATATGGTCGCTAGAGGATTACATGGAGCGGCTAAGTTCCTAGGCGGCACTCTTGATGCTGGAAGGAATTTCGTCATGGATACTGGCACTTCGGCGCTTGGGGCTGTTAGCAACGCGGCGCAAGGTTTAGGGCACGGCGTTGTAGGTACACTATCTAAAGGTGGTCAACTTGGTAGTTACCTGGCTAATACATTTAAAATGAATGTCATGGCTCCTTCTTCGCAGTATGCGGAGTTAGCTAAGAAGCGAGACGCGGACTGGAATAAGCACCAAGCTATGGTGGATAAAAACTGGGGAGGTTTTGGTCATAACTTCCGGCAAGGCTTTGCTGACTTAGGCAACTATGGGGCAAACATATCTACAGCTGCTGGTATGGCTTTGGGAGGTCCTTTAGCGCTTACAACAGGAGCTGGAGGTGCTTTATTATCCGGACACATGGGGCCTATGTTCTCTGGTGATACTACTCCCCAAGGACAGGCCCCTGCGGCTTCCTCTCCTGCTGCCGCGCAGCAACAACCTGCGCAGGCTCCAGCGCCTCAGGCTACGCAACCTAATATGCAGCAAGGGCAAGGCACTCCTCAGAATATGCTATCCGTTCTGCAAAGGACTGGGTACCAGATGGGTCCTCATTTTGCAGGCTTACCTTCGCAGGCAATGGAACAGTATAGAGGTCCTGCCGCTTATGAGAATGTGAAGAATATATTATTTGGCGCTGCCCCTATGTTAGGCTTACCTGACATGTCTATTGGCAGACCTGATTATGGAATGTTCTATAACCAATAAATAATTAAAAGGAATGAAGTTAAGCAACAAGGTCCACGCTTTAAAAGACAATCAGATTAATGAACTAGATGATAAAGATGTTGATGTAGAACTTTTATCTCCTAGTAACTTTTTCAGTACACACATTAACTTAATCCCCATGCACTCTGCGGTGCAAGGGCCTAGGTTATTCTACGGTGCCCGCTTCTATAACCAGGCGCTGCCTCTGGTTAACGGCGAGTCTCCGCTTGTACAGAATTTGGATAGCTCTGATGCTTCTGGTGCATCATTCGATGAAAAGCTCGGGCGTATCGCTGGAGCTGTAAATGCGGATGACGACGGGGAAGTGGTGGATGTGAATCCTGACGCCATCACGCTCAAAAGAGCTGACGGCAGCACTAAAACTTTTGATCTGTACAATAATTTCCCTTTCAATAGAAAGACGGCTATTACGCACAAATCATTAGTTAAGCCGGGTGATGTGGTGCGTAAGGGACAGTTGTTGGCGCGTAGTAACTATACTAGTGATCAAGGATCTTTAGCCCTTGGTACAAATGCCCGGATAGGCCTTGTACCCTTTAAAGGCTATAGCATGGATGACGCTATTGTTATCAGTAATTCTTTTGCTAGTAGATTAACTAGCGACCATTCTTATACAATGGAGCAGGACTTTGATAATGACATCAAGGGAGGCCTTAGTCATTATGTTTCATTGTTTCCTACTCAGTACAAAAAGGAGCAATTAAAAAATATAGATGCAAATGGCGTAGTTAAACCTGGCTCTATTTTAAAGCAGGGAGACCCGCTTATTCTTGCTACTAGACCTCGAGTATTTTCTTCTACTACTTCTCAGCTGGGCAAGCTGTCCAAAGCTATGAGGCAGAGTAGGCATGACAGTTCTCAGAAATGGGAAAGCGAATTCCCTGGAGAAGTTACCGATGTGGCTAAAACTAAGACTGGCTATAAAGTTATAGTTAAGTCTCAAGCTCCTGCACAGATGGGGGACAAGATTGTATTTAGATCAGGGCAAAAAGGGGTTATTGCCAATATCCTTAGCGATGATCATATGCCCAGAACTAAAGACGGCCAGCCTCTGGAAGTTCTTTTAAATCCTCTTGGTATTCCTAGCCGTGTAAACAACGGTATCATTTATGAACTGCTGTTAGGTAAAGTAGCGGCAAAGAATGGCGCTCCAATTAAAGTCCCTTCTTTTAATGCCAAGGGAGAGAAGTGGTATGACTTTGTAGCTAGTAAATTACAAGAGGCAGGAATGTCTGAGACTGAAGAAGTCTTCGACCCTATGTCTAACAAGCCGCTGGAAAATCCTATTACCGTAGGTGTAGGTCATATTTTAAAGCTGCATCACACTTCCGAATCCAAAGCATCTGCTCGAGGTCAGGGCGGCTATGACTTGGATCAGCAGCCTTTAAAAGGAGGCTCTGCCGCAGCCCAAGCTAAAAGGTTGTCCGGGTTGGAGGTGCATAGCTTATTATCTGCAGGCGCTTACAAAACTCTTAAGGAAGGCGCTACGTTAAGAGGGCAGAAAAACGACGAGTATTGGCGTGCTCTGCGTCAGGGTTATAAGCCTAAGCCTCCTGGTGTTCCATTTGCCTGGGAGAAATTCAATACTCTGTTAACTGGCGCTGGATTACATGCTAGAAAAATAGATGGCGGTAAATTACGGCTGGGACCTTTTACAGATGATGAGCTGGAAAAGAGACAACCTATGGAAATTAAGTCTGGCGACTTAGTGGACCTGCATTCCCTGGACCCTATTCCCGGCGGGCTTTTTGACCAAACTATTGTAGGTAGTAATAAATGGGGTAAGATAGCATTGCCGTTCAAAGTGCCTAACCCTGCTTTTGAACCTGCTATACGTCACCTATTAGGATTGACTGAAAAAGAATTAAGAGGTATTCTTTCTGGTCAAATAGAACTTCCACAACACCTTAGATGAAAAACTATTTACTGAGTAAAATTCCCCAATTAATGCAGAAAGCACCAGCCTCTTCTGTAGATACATTGACGCAATTAAGCGAGCTCCCTTATCATGTTTTATCAAAAATGAAGGGCGAATTTAATGGGACCTTAGGTAAGAAAAACTTACTGCACGGACTTATGGCTGGTTCTGGTGCAGCAGGTACTTCTATTTTAGGAGACAAGGCTACCGGGCAAGATACTAACAAAACAAGAGCTTCCATATTAGGCGTACTAGGGGCTATTTCGCCAGCAGCCTTTATGGCAGGTAGATCGGGTTACAGAGGGGGTAGAGAATTCATAGAAGCTATAAAAAGTCTAACTGATCGCGGTGTCAACGCTATGGCTCTTCCTACAAAGTTAAAAAAAGAACTTATTATTAGCCAAGTGCTCCGAGGGCTAAAAGAAGACCCTAGTAAACTTTTGTCTACTGCCCGCAAGGATAAAAATTTCAGGTCTGAACTTATGAGCGTGTTCAAGCCTGACAACACTATAGCTATTGATTATCTTACTAACGCTAAAGGAGGCTTAGAAGCTATCGCGCCTCATATGACCAACCTAGCTAGAAACTTTGGTAAAACCACTGTTGATGCTGGTACCATAATTAACCCTAATATTGCTCGTGCAGTATCAAGTGGGGCGCTCCCAAGTAAGCTTAAGGGTATGGGTTTTTCTAAATTCACCGGGGAGACAAGAGAAACTAAAAATTTAGGTCCTGAGCTTGCCAATGCTATCAGGCACCATTTTTCTAAGCTAGTTAAAAAAGATATACCTGGCGCAGCAGAGGCGCAAGCCGCTCCTAATTTTGGCGCTATGTCACCTGCAGAACTCAAAGCTTATTTACCAAACCACAATAAGTCATTTTTCCCTATGCAGTATGAGCACCCTTCGCTAGGCAAAATAAAGCTTACTGCGGGTAGAAAAAAATTAACAGGAGACATGGAAGGAGAGTTCGAGCCTAGCTTAGGTTGGAAAGATTTAAGTCCAGAAATAAAACAATGGCTGAGATCGCAGAATATTAGCGGGCCTAGAGATTATGTGACTATGAATGATCAAGTTGCTACCTTTTTTAATCATGCCAAAAATGTAGCCAAGAAAAACCCGCAAGAGTTCTTAACCGACTTTAAGGTACCTGGGCTTAAGACCATATTCAAGAATGATAGACCTATAAACTTCAATGTAGACTTATCTAAGGTCTAAGCAGCAGGGCAATGTAAGTCTTCGCTGTGTTATATAATTATGACAGTAAAAATACCTGTCATAATAAACATGTCAAAAATACTATCGTACTTAGGTTCTAAGCTTAGAACCCCGGCTATCACGGCAGCGCGTAAGCTGCTCGAGCAAAACCTTGCACTGCAGGATTGGACACATGTTCTGTTCCTGCGGCAAGATGCGGATGATGAGTGGGTATTCGACATTCCTTTTGCGGGAATTTCGGATGAACCTTTCGTCGACGGCATCCCTGAGATTATTGAGGATTATCTGCTGAAAAGTAAACTCCTCAGTACTGCTCAAAAATATGGCGTCACGGTCTTGTTCTCTGGAGCCAAGAGGAAACCCAAAGAGTTCGGGCATGGAACGTACTTCAAGCTGACCAAGCTCCATACGGAGAATGGCGGCTGCTGGTATAAGGATAACATCAGCGGTTTTGAAGGTTGGCTTTGTCCAAACCTTTATCAGTACTTCGCCTCTAGCCCTCAGCAGATACACGTCTGTATCCGGGGTTAGGTCGCATGCAATAGGCGCATGTATTGTGTTATATAAAATTGAACGTGTATATTACCTGTAGCATGAGTATGCTCAGAAATTGCACAAAACCCAAACAATACCAAGACAATGATCCAATACTACATTCAGTCCGCACTTCAGTCCCTCAGCGCCTGCTTCCAGCCTGACCCTGAGGTCAAGGAGGTCATGGACAAGCACGCGACCCCAATCTCCACTGCGAAGAAAACTCTGGCCTCGACCAGGATTCTCAACCGCATGGAGCGTGGGCTCATGAAGGAAGCTCACTTCAATGAGCGCATCGCGCTATACGACAAGCAGCGCGAAGAGCTCCTCTCCTTCGACGAGCAGGCCAAAGACAGGCTTGCGGCGGCCCAGGCTGCCGTTGCTGTCGCCAAGGAGAAGCGCAACGTGGACCTCCAGCGTGCTCGCCACGCTGTGACCATGCGCAAACTCGGGGTTGTTGTTCAGCAGGCTCCTGCCCCTGAACCGATGACCCTTGCGGTTGCCTAATAAGCAACTGCAAAAAGGACATGCACGAAAGTGTGTGTCCTTTTTTACTTATCACCTTTTTTTAGCTATCAGGTATCGGTTGATAAAGTTCGTAATTCGTATAGTATTTGAATGGTTGTCACAGCTATGCAAAACACGAATGCCACTCCTCTTACTGGTCCAGAAGCTATTCAGCATGCTTTGTCTAAAATTAATTTAGATGGACTTAAAGAGCAGCATTTACAAATAATTAAGTCTGGTGCTAAGAGTAAGCGTACCAAGTCTGTTCAAGCTTTAAATGCTATAGAGGGGCTTCAGAGAAATGGGTTAAAGCCTGAAAAACTATTAGTAGGTAACGTGCCGGTTATTCCTCCTGCATTCAGGCCATTCAGTGTTGTAGGTAACACCTTTGTTCCTGGGGATGCTAATGAGCTCTATAGGGATTTATTTCAGTACAAGGATATGCATGATGAATCAGTATCTTTGCTAGGGCATAAAGGATCTGCGCAAGCTAAGTTGGATTTGTATGACACAGTAAAAGCTTTATACGGTTACGGCACCCCTATCGCTCCTAAAACTAAGCAGCGCGGTGTTGCTGGCTTCCTGACACAGGTTACAGGAACTAACCCTAAATACAGCTACTTCCAGCGTAAATTAATTTCCAAACCGCAGGACTCTGTAGCGCGTGGAACTATTGCGGTAGACCCCGAATTGTCATTAGATGAAATTGGCGTCCCGCTGGATATGGCCTGGGTTATGTATGCCCCATACATTCAGCGCAGGCTTGTACAAAATGGGATGAGTCCTATTGCGGCTCTACAAAATATTAAAGACAGAACAGACTTTGCTAGAAAGGCTCTGGATAATGAAGTGAAAGAGCGCCCTGTCGTTTATTCACGCGCCCCTTCCTGGCATAAATTCAACGTATTGGCAGGTAGGCCTAAACTAGTAGAAGGTAATACTATTGCTATTAATCCGCTGGTTACTACCGGGTTAAATGCGGACTTCGATGGGGACGCTATGAACCTGCATGTACCTTCTCAGCCTGATGCTGTCAAAGAAGCGCATACCAAATTGATGCCTTCTAAAATGCTATTCTCTATTAGAAATCAGGATCAGGTGGTTCCTATACCTAAGCAGGAACTTATTCTGGGGTTGTTCACTGCTAATAAAAGAGAAGCAAAAAATAAGCATACTTTCAATACAGAAGAAGAAGCATTGAAAGCCATTCGGTCAGGGGCTATAAGTCTTTCTGATGAAGTGGAAATTGTTAAAAAACAATAACCGAGCTTGCAACAACATTTATTCAAACTACATTTAAATATGGCCTACGAAAAAGAAATCGAAAAAGTAGATAGCATGATTGCTACATTAAAACAAGCATTTCAGCCTATGCCTGGCGGTCCTCCTCCTGGTGATCCTGCGATGATGCAAGGCGGTGGTGCTCCGATGGACCCGGCTATGATGCAGCAAGGCGGTCCCCCTCCTGGCGATCCTGCTATGCAGCAAGGCGGTCCCCCTCCTGGCGATCCTGCGCAGTTAGAAGCCATGCTCTCAGAAGTGATGAGCGCGGTTGAGCAGGTAGTCGCTACTGTGGAGCAGGACAAACAAGTTATGGGTCAGCTCCAGCAGCAAATTCAGGCGATGCAGCAAGCGCATGCTGAAATCGCAGCTAAGATGGGTGTCCTTGAAAAGTCACTTAATGCGCCTTCCCCTATGGAAGGTGTTCCTGCTAACATGATGTAATTTATGATTCGTTTGAGAGATAAAAACGGCAAGCTCATACCTGTAGAAAATCTTGGTTTTGTAGAGGTGTGCGACTTAGACGGGAATGTGTCCTGCGCGGTCTACTCAGACCTTCAAGGGCACGTTCATATTGTCACTAAAAATTCAGCCGAGCATAAGAGATATGAAAATATCTTTAATGTAACTTTTACGAAGATAGTTAACCTCCCAAAAGATTTATTTAACGAACATGTTTAAAACAGGAAGTATAACGGCAGGAGCTACAGGAGCTACTAGCGTGAATGTAGCTTTTGGTGCTACATTTGATTCTACCCCGGCTACTATTATTGCTACAATGAGCAATACAGTTGATGCGTCTTATCTTTTGATCTCTCCTTTTGTTATCGCTAAATCTACAACAGGTTGTGTATTTGAATTTTCCGGGGCGCTGGATAGTAGCAACTATAACATAAGCTGGCTAGCTACAGATGACACTGCACTAGTGGGACCTACAGGTGCAACAGGAGCTTCCTATGTACCGGCCAAAGCAATCAATAGGCTTACTGCTGTTACGAGTGTGTCTGACTATGATTACACCTATATAACTTTCCAGTCTACCAGCGGAGGTATTCCTGTTACTTACCGTATGAGCCTCAGCGCTTTGAAAACGTTTTTAAACTCGTAATATGGCCTCCTCTACACCTATCAGAAATGGCAAGCTTCAAACAGCTCTGGACTTCAATAATCAGGAGATCAGTAATGCTAGTAATGCTAAGAAACTGACTGTAGCTACTTCAGGTACTGCCTCCGCGTATACAATTCAAACATCAGATATGTTTAAGCTCATACCCTGGGCTTATTCTGGTACTGCCGAGTTCTATGCCCCAGCAGCTACCGCTTCCATCCCTTATGGTTCTGAAGTCATTTTCTATAATAGCTTAGGCGGCATTAGGGTGTCTGCTACAGGTGCCGCTACAGTAGTTGCTGCTCAAGACATTACCTCTCCAGGTAATACGGCTAATACTACATCAGGCGCTTATGCTACAGGGTGCCTGATCTATGTGTCCTCCAATACTTGGCTACTGACTGGTAATTTAATTTACAGTTAATCTCTATGCACTTTTCGCTAGCAGGCGTAGCTAGTGCGCCAAACACTGCACCATTAACAATCTATTCTTGGGAAGGTTATTCCGATGAAGCTGGGACGCCAGTTACGGCATACACTACAGTGCCCACTCTAGCTGCTGGCGTTACACTGTACGGCGACCCGGGATTAGGGTCCTACTATTTTAATGCCGTTACAGACACCTTTGTCTATGGAAACTACGTGTACCCTGATGCAGGGGACAACCAGACAATCAAAGGTGAATACTTAAAGCTGACTAATCCTTGGGCTATTTCCAGCGGGCCCTGCTACACTGATATTTTTACGTACACTTATTACGTAGGTGGTAATGCTCAGTATTTCAACGGCAGCTTAGTGTTTTCAACTTGGTACGAAGATCCTTTATATTTGGTTACATCGACTACTTTCTTTTATGACCCTTACTCTTATGGATATGTTACAGAAAGAGTAGATACTAGCATCTATGGCTACGCAAATCAATCAACCTGCGAACCTCCGACATGAGAATTAAAATAATTCAAAAAGCCGTAACTAATTTAAGTAGCCTAGTGATTGTGCAATATGAGTTTGTAGGCGCTAAGGATTCGTCTACCGCCGCGCTGAGCAAGGCAATGGTTCAGTTTGCTAAAGATAAAAAGAATTTAACTTTTACCGTGCATCCTAATGCTTATCGTAGAGCGCATACCGTGGAGGTCACATTGAGTTACAATGACGGTACAAATGAAACTATAAGTTTCAATCCTTCTGAATTAATAGTATCCCAGTAACTTATGCAAACATTTATTAATAATCTACATAGGCCTGGAATACCTAAAGCATTAGTCATGGGAGTATGCTGTGGTATTGTTTTAGGAACTGTTTTATATAAGGTTTGCTATCTGCTTGCACAGATGTAAATTATCTGTTAGACGTACAGAATACAGTTATGCCTATCAAAATTAATCCATCAGAAGCTTTCTATGTCTTGTTAGATAATGCTGCTACAGGCACATCTAGCGACTATGTGTTTAGAGCTGAGTATTTAAATCATCAGATTCAGCTGGTTAATGCTGGTACTACGGCGCAGAACTTTGTGGTCTACACCAGTAACGACGGTAACAACTGGGTGGCTATTAGGGATCAAACGGACGTGGATACTACAGTGCAGGCCTACAGCGGTGCTTCCGCAGGCGGAGTTATTCAGCTCAGCGGTAGTTATCCTTGGATCAAGATTATTGCAGGTACTGCAAACGCAGGTCCTCTTTCCGCTACCATCTACAGCAACAACTGGCGCAGTTCTTAATAAATTATGAAGGCAATTCAATTACTCGTTAATAGTCAATTGCCGCCAGATCTTAGGGACTACAATAGGGAATTAGATTCAAAGTCTATTGGTTCTTTAATGGCCGAGGTGGCTAGAAAATATCCGGATCAGTATGAGCGGATATCTAAATCTATTTCTGATATTGGCAGAAAAGCCAGTTATTATCAGGGGGAATCTCTTACCTTGCAGGACAACCGGCCTGTAATTGATAGAGATAAAATCCTGACTGAGATGGATCTGGAAATCGATCAAGCCAGAAAAGAATTCAAAAATAAGGATGACTTTGAAAATGCCAGGTTAAAGATCTGGGATAAGTATAACCAGAGAATTCAAAAAGAAACATCTCGAGAGGCTTTGGCTAGGAAGAATAACCTGGCGTACTCTGTAATGTCTGGAGCTAGAGGTAAACCGCCGCAGCTTAAGATGATGCTTTCCACTCCCGGGCTGTACACTGATGCCTCGGACAATGTTATTCCCCTGTTTATTAGAAAGTCCTTCGCTGAAGGCCTGCGCCCTGCTGAATATTTAGCAGGTACTTATGGTGCTAGAAAGTCTGTTCTGTCTACTAAAAGAGCCACAGCTAAGGGCGGCGACTTGGCCAAGCAGATGGTTCAGTCTGCCTCGCGGCTGATTGTTACTGAAAACGACTGCGGTGCTTTAAACGGCGTAGACCTGGCATCGGATGATAAGAGTCTACGTGGGAGAGTCCTAGCTCGAGATACTGCAGGAGTTCCTGCAGGCACTGTGCTTGACAAGAATTCCTTAGCGACATTACGGAAAAAGAACGTAGAAACAATTATCGCCAGAAGCCCTATGACTTGTCAGTCAAAAGAAGGGGTTTGCGCTAGATGTATGGGGCTCAACGCAGAAGGTAAATTTCCAGCTAAAGGCGAGTCCGTAGGTATCACTGCTGCTCAAGCTATCGGAGAGCCTATTACGCAGGGTGCTCTGAACGTTAAGCATCAGGGCGGCGCTGCGGGTACTAGTCGTAGATTTGCAGGCTTCTCTGTTATTAACCAGTTTGTTCAGACTCCTGACACCTTTCCTGATAAGGCTGTACTGTCTAAAAAAGACGGGCAAGTTAATAGTATATTAGCTGCCCCTCAAGGCGGGTTTTACATTACCATAGACAACGAACCTCACTACGTCTCACCCGGCTACCCAGTCACTGTAAAAGTTGGCGAGCGTGTGGAAGCTGGCGATCAGCTGTCAGAAGGTTTGGCTGACCCTGGCGAAATGGTTGAACTGCGCGGCCTTGGAGAAGGAAGAAAATATTATTCCGACAAGCTCAAAGAACTGCTAGACGACTCGGGCATGGAGGCAGACCGGCGCAATACTGAGATCATGGCTCGTGCTGCTCTGGACCACCTTCAGGTTTCTGACATGTCCGATGATGGGGAATATCTTCCTGATGATGTTGTCAGCTACACTTCTTTTGCCAACTCCTACAATCCGCCCAAGGATACTGCTAAAGTTCCTTCCCTTAAATCTGTTGGCACTTATTTACAGTCTCCTGCCCTTCATTACACTATAGGAACGAGGATCACTCCTAAGATAGCTAAGCATTTAGATAAGGCCGGATTCAGTGAGGTTTTCTCTAGTAAAGAATCTCCAACATTTAAACCGCACATGGTTCGCCTACGTGCTGCCACACACCATGGTACTGACTGGTTAGCCTCCATGCATACTTCCTACCTTAAGAAGCAGCTTAGTGAGTCTGCTATAAGAGGGGAAGAAAGTGACATAGAAAGCAATGTCCACTTTGCTCCTAGGCTTGCAATCGGCCAGAACTTCGGTGAAAATATAGAAAGCACAGGTAAATTCTAAAATGAATAATCAATTAATGTTAAAAGCTGCAACGTATCATGCCTGCATGGAAAAGCAGGCTTTGATGGGAGCAATTGGCAGCGGTATTAAAGCCTTCGGTAGCGGGTTGCTTAAAGCGCCAGTTATGAAAACTTTTGGCGGCTTACGTAAGGCTTTTGGTTTCGGGCAGCAGGCCATTGGCGGTATGACTAATAATGCAGGCCTCATGGCACGCGGCGCACAGAATATGCGCAAAGGCACGCAGTTGAGAAATATTTACGGTATAAAAACCCAAATGCGTAGGGGTCCTATGATGCAGCGTATTGGACGTGGGCTCGCAGTCCCTACTGTTGGTGCCGGTATTTATTATATGCCGAACACTGCTGCTGAGTATATGGGAGCTGGCAGTGTTGATCCTAATGCAGCGGCGGGGCACTCCATGGCCGCTGCGCAGGATCGTGTAAACCAACGTATGCAGGAATTCGGCAACCTTGGGTTCATGGATCGTATGCGTGCAGCTTATAATCCAGAAGAATACACTAATAACATGCTGGGTAACAGTGCGGAGTACAATGACCTAGCCTCCTACAACTCCAATCCCGGGTTCATGTCCTATGTAGCTCCATTCATTAGTGGGTTACATTCGGCATCAGATCCTATCAGGTCCAAGGTTAACTATAATGTAATTCAAGGCTTTAATAAGCAGGCTAATTACTTTAACTTAGTTAAAGGCTTAGCACCTACTATTATGCCCAGGCTGCAAGGTGTTTGGCAGAACGTTGTACGTCCTGCCTGGCAACACGGGCGTGACGCCGCCAAATGGATTAAAAACGTACCTAAAGGTAATAAAGCTTGGGCTTCAGCTGTTAAATCAGACATTAGCAATCAGGCGAATACAGCTACAGCTATTATGTCGCCAAGACAAAAGATGCTGTACAACGCGACTAGTTATGCGGCAAAAAATCCGATGGGTACTGCAGCTAATGTTGTAGGAGGTGCCTTACCTGTCGGGCTGGTATTACACGGCTATGGCGCAGGAAGAGAGGGTGTATACGATCAAGCTGCATCGGCTGGGCGTGGTATGGCTGATGCACAGTTTGCGCAGCAATTTCAAGACACTAACCCCTTCCTTAGATTTGGAGCCGCCTTCGCTCCAGGCTTAGCTACGCATATGGTTAATCAAAATGTTGCTGGTATGATGCATGCAAATAGATCATATAATCCTAGCACTCCATACAATCAGTATTATGGTAATCAGTCTATGCCTGCGAATCCATATAGCGGCGTAAATAATTCTTATGGTGCGCCAAGTTATCAGCTAGGTAATCAGTGAGCTTTTTAAACCTTACCTTGCTATTGATAAAATCAACTATACATTAATCACTACTATGACCTTAGTCTCCTACGATTGGAAAAAAGCCGCTGCGCAAGTTATGGATAATAACTCTGTAGAACGCGCATTCATGGATCAAGCTTATGGCTTCTTAGCTAATAAAGCTGGTAAACTTCTGCAGGATCAGCACAAGTTAGGTTTTGAAGTTGTTTATAAGAATGATGCTAACACGCGCATGGTTGGTATCTTTGCTTTCCGGGTTAATGATCAGATCATGTACGCTCCGGTATTCTTCCTCAATGGAGAAATTAAGGGTACTGACTTGCTGTACAAGCAGGAGTCTAAAACCTTTGTTCCTTTAAATGATGAGTGGGTTGCTTACCTGACCGAGAAGAACAACTATGAGCCTGGCGTGCCTATCGAGAAGAGCCAGTTCACCAGAATTAATAACCACGTCAGGTTTGAAGACATTGCTTATCCGCCTAACTACAAGAGGGACAAGAGAGCTGCCGCTTCCAGCGAAGATTCTATTCAGACCCTTGGTGATATTGATAAAGTTATCTCCGCTGCTTTTGATAAAAAGATTCCCGCTAAAGGTAAGATGCTGGACGCTGTGGGATCAGAAGACGCAGATGTAAACAACGATGGCAAGGCAGATGAAAAGGATAAATTCCTCGCTGCCCGGAGAAAAGCTATTGCTGAGAATATCGGCAAACAGGGCGGCCTTATCCGCAAATTCCTGGAAGAAGATGGCGGTCTTGACGCTGTAGAAAAGATTGCTTCCTGGGTTGAACAGAGCTTTGAATTTGCCGAAGCGCTTGTTTCCAATATTCCTGAGGATGCTTACATGCCTGACAATATCAAGGTAGAAAAGCAGGCCGCTCAAATTTCCGAGCCTACCGTAGTTCTTTTCACTGGCGGGCTTGGTAAGACTGAGCACACGCACCTGCTTAAGCAGGCCGCAGAAGAAAGTAAAGAGCCTAGCAAAAGCCCCGCTGTAAATAAGCATGCAGATAAATTCTTCTCGCAGAACTATTACATCTGGGATGACCGGGCTTCCTCGGATGTAATCCCTGTTTACAAGGATGACACGGAAGAATTAACCATGGTTGGCAATCTGGGCACCTATGACGTCCTGATGTCAGACGGTTCGTTCAAAAAAGCTATCGTCGGTCCTAAAACTAAAAAAGACTTCAACTGCAGCGGTTCTAGCTATTTTGGTGTAAGCTCTCACTACGGCGATTCAGATAACTATAATCTGGGCGGTGTAGTTACGGACATCATGTACAATTCTACCTCACGGCCTATGTACCCTGAGATGGTTGTTTGCTTCGACGATGGAGAAAAGCAATCCGATCTTCGCCAGCGAGTATATGGTAAGTTCGTAAAAGATATTGCCGCCATGCTGCGCGATGGTGACCTGTCAGAAAAGCCGACCAGCGGCAAGGCTTACCGCGTTTTAGACGCAGAAGCTGGTGGTATTTCTGAACCCTTCTATGTGAAGGAAGTGAAGGAAGTGGATGGTGTTAACCACTATTATATTGTGCCAATGTACGGCACTTCGGAGCCTACGCTTGTTCGACATAATCGCGAAATTGGCGACACAATGCGCACGGACATGGCTAATAAATTCCTGAACCACAACGCCTACTTTATTGAAGTAGGCACTGAACGGTATGTGGAAGAGCAGCCCACTAATTCAACGAGTAATGTGCCCAGCATTAGCAGGCCTTATTATTCCTTCCAGTATAAGCGCATCTCTAATCCTGACCTTGGTACTCCTGCTACCCTGCATGACTGGGTCATGGAATACGTTAAGAAGGCTTCATTACTTTATGATGACGCTACGGATTCATACAGCATGCGCTTCGGTTCTAAGGATCAAACGGATTATATGCCCCGGGTGAACCTGGCTGTTAAGCTCGCTTCAGCTGGTATCCACGCTTCAGTTGTTGAATCCATTCTGGATGAAACCCGCAAGGAAGGACAGACAAACTGGTACTATGGAGATCCTGGTATGCAGAAACTTGCCTTCCCTACTGTCCAGCTTCGTGACGCGATTTTCCGTACTGAGCATGATCGTGATTTCGGCGTAGCGCGACAGATTCCTCAGTCCTACGTGCTTCGCACAAAAACCGAAAGTCTGCAGACTCCTCCGCAGTTGGTTGGTGATGCATACGATCCGGGCCTGGGCGTTAAACCTGACGAGAAAGAAACCAAGAAGTCTATCCCTGGACAGCCTAAAGTCGCATCTGCTATGTCTAAAGAGCAGCTGATGACTATGGACCCTTCGCAGATTGCTCAGTTCGCTTCCTCCAATAATATGCCCAATGTATTTGAGCATGGTATGGTGGGCTCGCTGGTGCAGGTTTATGATTCTCTGTCCATGATCGATAAATATCTGCCAGACATGGAAGAAGGGCTGGACCGCTTAGGTCGCATTCTCTTCCTGTTCTACTGGAAGCCTAGAGACTTTGAAGATGCCTATGGTTCAGATGATATGACAAATCTTGAAAATCAGTTGTTGTCTAACTTCAAGTCCTATGGTTCTCTTGTACTGGATCTCCTCAAGAGGTCTAAGAAAAGAAAAATTGGTAATGTGTCTTTAGGCTCTTAATAATGAATTATGCGACGATAAATACTCTTTTAGAGTATATGCCAGCGTGCGAAGAACTTACCTCTTCCTATTTTGGGGGAGGTAGTTCTTCTGCGTTATACGGACCTATCAACAGCTCGAGTTCTAGATTCATTCTGGCTTATAAGGATTTGTCCTTAGGCTGGAAGAGCTCTAGGCTGATGGCTAGAAATAATATATCCTTTCCCTGCTTCCTATCAGGAGAGGATTTATGGCTGTACAAAGCTTACATGTTCTGCCTGGACGAAAATAAATTCTTCAATAGGCACATAGCAGAAGCAAGGGGTCTTGCATGCAACCAGATGGTTAGAAACAATGAAACTATCAATGCACTGCTTGTAATCGACGATGTAGACTACGATTTCATTGCCCGGCGGTTATCGTTGCACAAAGACACTATTAAAGCTTATGAGAAGCTTTTCTTTAATATTCAGGATCGTAAAGCCGACCACATGTTTATTAAAAATGTAGTTTATCCAGAAGGAAGAATGGTAGAAATGTTCGATGACTACCTTAAAAACGAGGACCTGGGTAAGATATTAATCAGGGCGGGTTACAATAACGGGGCGGATCACGTTCTTCACTTTGCAGGATTTAAATCCGGGCTTTTAAATAATCTGGCAAGCGGGCAGAATATGCCTGGGCAGCTAGAGGCATTATTCATGGCCAATGGTTATTTATTGGCTAGAAATGGCTGGCTTAACCAGCGTGCTAATGCTGTTGGGCTACACAACGCGAGGAATATTCTTCAGGCTGCTAAGCAAGGCGGTGTTGAAGAGCAGAAGCCTTCTCCGTTTGCTGGCGTGGCAGATATCCTTGGTAAGGAAATTCATAGCAGCCTTGAATTAGATGCTGCTGAAAGAGTTCATAAGATCCAGGATGCCTATTCTCAGAAACCTGTTTTAGATGTTTAATCCTAGTTGCTAACTCTGTTATTTGCAGTATTTTTTAATTCAAGTATGAATCACCAAGCTATCATTGATCAACTTACGACGCTGGCTCCTCAGCTTAAAGAGGCTAGTTCTCCCGAAGATGTATTAATTAAATACGCCCAGGATAGGAATTGGTCTCCTGCGCAGCTTGAGCGCGTGGGTCAGTTTTACAATATCGCAAAGACTTTGAACTTCATGGATAAGTCTGCTGCGCGTGGTGACTCATTTAAAGTGCTGGATAATGAAGGTATGCTTTCTAAGTTTACCAAGCACGAGCCTAAGAGTAAAGCTACCAGCGAAAATAAAGAAGCTGCAGCATGGGCTTCTTGGTTTGAAACCCCTACTAAGTCTGCTTCCGAAGACACTGAAAAGTTTGCCATAATCAAAGAAGAAAATGGCCAGTACACTGTGTACAGCGAGGACGGCTCAAAGAGACTGTCTAAGCCTGGTACTAAAGCAGAAGCTGTGAAGAGGCTGCGCCAAGTAGAATATTTCAAGAAGCACAAGAAAGCCAATACCGTACCCAACATTATCGCAGCAGCCCGGGAAGAGGCTTACAGTCCTTTTGTTGATGTTGATGAACAGCAGGAATTTAAATCTGCCAGCCAGCTTATCAAAGAAGAACTGGCTGAAGAAGCTAACCGTAAATTTGAAATTGAAAGCACAGAACGTGTGATCTTCGAGGCTCAGACTGAGCTGTACAAGATCGCCAACGAGCTGCTGGAGATGCACAGACTTTCTCCTATCCCTTACGATGTAATGGAGCGCGATGCTTTCTACTGCGCTGACTCCGCTCCTTCTGTACAAAAGGCTGCTAATGTTATTGCTAACTATTTTAATGACAAAGGCTGGACACTTCCTAGACACAATTATGGAAGCGCTGCTCCTAGATTAGTTAGAGACACATATAATTCCGCCCCTTTATTTAAGAGCGCAGCTGCACAGCTGGATCTGCTTGGCGCGGCTAATATGTACAAGGAGGACATCTTAAAAAAGTATGCAGCGGCTCCTAGTCCGACAGGGACTTCGGGGCCTAAGAAAAAAGAGCGCGATGACTCGCAGCCTGACGAGGGTAATATTCCTGGCGGTGCCAAGAGCCCTGAATCAGGCGGTTCGCGTAATGAGCCCGAACCTCCGAAGCCTGAGCCTAAAAAAGAATATGGAGCTTCCAGGGGCGAGCAGGCTAGCTTTATTCAGCAGATCCTTTATCCTAAAAATAAAGAGCAATCTGGTGGCGATAAGGACGACGGCGCTTCTGAAATCAGCGCTGCTAAGAGCATTGCTTCCGGGATCAGGGATATGTACTCTCCTAAGTCCTACATGACTGATCAGCAGAAGCAGTTTTTAGAAAGCGTTTTAAAATCACCTACCCTGCCTACCAAAAATGTGAGGCAGAGAAAAGTAGACGAAGCTACCTCAAATGTAGGGCGTGTTGCCACGCTGCAAAGGCTTATGCTGCAGGACCCCATCATTGGTGAGGCAGATCCTGACACCGTAATCAGCCTTTACAACACGCTGGCCAAGGCTAATCCTGAAATAGTTAGCGATGCAAACTTGCTGCGGTTTGCTCTGCGTGAAGCTATCCAGTATGAAGCTGTGCCTATGCACACTTATAAAGACCTGATATCCATGGGTAAAGATAGAGCTGATTCCAATCTTAAAAACCTGGACTTAACCAATAAGAAATATTCAATTGACTAAAACATATGGAGATCAAAACAGTCGTACGCTTAGTAAGTGGTAGTTACCATAGCGAGATAAGCTTGAATGAAAATGGGCTTACTCCTGTGGAGACTGAAACCATTAATTATTTTGGTGCTCCTCTGATTGAATGTGGTGGTGCTTTTGGCGTCACTGGGAGTACAGGAGCTACAGGTACTAATACCTACTTTGAGTTGGAAGCTGACCCTAGGTACTTCCCTACTAACTTCCCTGTCAAACAAACCTTCTCGCTCCTCGATTACCCGGTAGGAACTACAGCTCCTCCTAATGCTGCGCAGCGTGCAGTTATCTGGAAGGATGAGATCGTTAGCAGAATTACAGCAGGAATGCAGGATAAACGGGATGAGGCTAGCTCTACTGCTATCGGCACTGCAATCCTTAATATCGATACCACACCTGTCATTTAATCATGCAACAAATTACAGAAGCTATTAGTAAAGGTACTGATGCCATCAAAAATAAGTCAGGCGACCTTGTAGAATATCTCAAGCAGAATCCACGACTTGCTAGCATGCTTTTAGCAGGTGGCGGTGCTGGCTTGGCTGGCGGGCTGCTGACTTCAGCAACTCCAGAGCGTGAAGGAGAAACCAAAGGTTCGCGCAGGCTGCGTATTTTAAGAAACGCGCTGCTCACAGGAGCCGCTGGTGCTGGCGCTGCAGGTTTAGGCTCTGAAGCTTTTAAAAGAGTTGAGGAAGCGATTCCTGCAGATCAGCCGCATCCTTTATCTTCCTTTTTAACCAGTCCTCTGGTAAGGACAGCAGGCGGTGCCGGGGGTGCCCTGGCTGGCGTAGCCGCCGGAGCTAAGGGGGATATTGACGACGCTCTTGTTTCTGGCATCATGCACTTAAAGGATAAATCACCTGGTAACGGGCCTTTGTCTACTTTTAAAGAAATGCATGACAAAGTTAGCCCAGCAGGTCGCGCAAACTTTGTAAAAAATCACTTACCTGCCGGTACATCTATTACGCATACTAGCCCGCTTAATCAGCTGGCTAACATGGTAAAAAATGAAAAGGTCCGTGCTACATTGCAAAAAGCATTAGGTGGTAGAGCCAGACAGTTAGGAGTGCTCGGCGGCGCAGCTGGCTTTTTTGCTCCAGAACTATTTGATAAAGCCACAGATACCTTAGCAGCTTTAGGCGAGTAAACTTATGAATAAAATTATTTATCAAACGGACCAAGAAGATTTATTCAAACTGTGCGGTGGACAGATGTTCACTATGTACGATGAGAATATTAAATCTGCGGCTTCTGACACATTTACTAAAGAAGCCCTCGCCAACTACGCCCCGGATAAAGATCACTTCATGCTGCATGTCGTAGCCATGGGGGATCAAGAAACTTATGGTCCTAATAAGAATGGTGACGGATTCCCTAAAGAGGCGCTGGAAAAGTTTCATCCTACCTTTGTAAGCGACGGTTGTTTCTTCCGGGAACATAGGAACAGATGTCAAGAAACGCAGGGTATTGGCTCTATTAAAGCATCGGCCTACAACCCTAAGATGCGCCGCGTGGAACTCATTGTTCACGGCAATAAAGAAAAAGCTGCCCAAGAATATGAAATGGCGAAGTCTGGTAAGGCTTTGTCTTTCTCCATGTCCTGCCGCGTGCCTTACGACATCTGCAGCTGCTGCGAAAAGAAAGCTTCGTCCCCTAAAAACTACTGTGAGCATTTAAAGCATAACATGCTGCAGTATATGCCTGAATTTAAGAAGTATGCTTTCGCTATTAATGATAAGCCGAAATTCTTTGATATTTCTGCTGTAGCTAAACCTGCGGATAGAATTGCACATTACTTGGACTACGCATTCGATGAGCAAGAAAAGAAAGCTTCATTTAATGATGTCATTACTGGCGCTCAGTGGGCGGAATTTGAAGGCGTAAATCTTCCCGGTACGGATGTTCACTGGGAGGCTAATGAATTAAGCTTGCTTGAAAAGCTGGCCTCTAATGAAGATTACATTCAGCACATCCTTACTACCAAGTCTGCGCATTCTGATCCTAGGGCTTCCTTTGTGAAGAATGTTCTTCCTAATGCCTTTAATTCCGAACTGGAAAATAAGGATTTGGAATTACTGCGCAAACTGCAGGTAGGCACTGTGTGCCGGGAGCTGGCTAAGCGTGCTAGCATTCTTCCTTTCTATTCCTTCACTGCTTATGCTACTGGGCGTACGCTAGAGGAAACCATGGATGACCCTATTACAAAAAGGGCTTGCGACATGCTTCCTAGTATCTTCAAGAAGATGATGTCATCAGGTTGCGGTATGGAGCTGGGAGATCTTTTCAACAGCTCTTCTGACTATTCCTGCCAGCATGACTCCGCTAATGATGACCAGGTGCAGCAGCTTATGGATATGGCTTCTAAGAAGTTCTCCATCAAAACGGAGCCTGTTAAAAACAGGGTTATGACTGTCATGATTATCAAGCGTGCTTCTTCTAAGGAGCCTTCTAAAGTGCAGCTTACAAATAGTTTTGAAAACAGAGCATTAGCACTTGCAGAAACTTACGGCTTGTATAAACTTAGCGCATTAAGAGACATTAAGACTTTTCATGGCGATGAAATCGACGATGCACAATATTTACTTGCAGTAGGACAAAACTTTGATTTATAATTGACAGCACAAACAATTTCGTAGATATTTAACCACCTTCTAAAATGGAAACTCAAAAACCACTTCAATTCGCCAGCGTCCTGGAACGCATCAAGTCTTACCAGAATAGTAAGGCTGCTGCTGATTCTTCTTCTGTGACAGATCCTGCAGATAAAGGTACAGTTGGTATTCCTAAGGATCCGGAAGCTACGCATGCGAAGCAGAACATTCCTGAGAACCAGGAAAACAATGTTTCCAATGAAAATGCTAAACTGGAAGACAAGCAGCTGCACCCTGTCTCCACTGGCAAAAATGTTCCTAGCGCCTCCAACGGTAATGCTAAGGAAAATGTGAATAGCCCTACTGAGTCGCTTAGCAAGATTGCTACCAGAGTCAGCGCTATCACTGCCAAGCTTAAGGCTGCCAATGAAAACATGGTCCCTGAAAAGGACAAGGCCGAAGCTACCGCTAAGAAGCCTAAGACTGACGATGTTGAAGGCGCTCCTGAGTCAGCTGAAAATTCTGACAAGGGCAATAAGACCAAGCCTCCTTTCGGTACTAAGAACATGAAGGGTTCTGACAAGGAAGCCGCTAATGACAGCGTTGCTTCAGACATGTCCCCGGATGCCCTGCTTAAGCTGGCCGCAACCATCATGAATACCGAAGGTGGTCTGGAAGCTGTCGAACCTGTGCTGCTTAAAGCTGCCGGAGTTGAGGCTGCTAAGCAAATCATCGAGCAGGCCACGCAGGCTCACAATGTTTTTATGAATCAGCAATATGAATTTAATAAAGCTGCCGCTGAGCGGGAGTATCTTGAGAAGTATGCCGCCGAGCAGGAAGCTGCTGTGATGGCTGATTTCCTCAAGTCCGCTTCCGCAGAAGAAAAAGAGCAGATCGTTAAATTCGCCAGCATTCACTCTGAAGCTCTCGAAAATATCGAAGACCCTATGCTCAAGCAGGCTTACATGCAGGGTGCTGAAGATGCCGCCGCTATGGAAGACGCTGGTGGCGCTGAGCTCCCGGGTGCGGAAGGTGGTGCTTCCATCGAACAGATTGCCGAACTTCTGCAGGCGATGGTCGAAGCTGGAGAGATCGATGAACAGACCGCTATGGGTGTTCTTCAGGAACTTTCCGGTGCCGAACAAGGCGAAGCCGCTGCTGGTGAAGCAGGCGCTGCTGAAGGTGCCGCCGCTGGAGCCGAGGACGAAGCTGCCGCCGCTGCCGCTGCTGAAAAGGGCGCTAGCGAAAACGAGTTTGCTAAAGGCAGCAATCTTTGCGCTAAGCTCATCTCTTCCCTGAAGTAATAACATGAAGGACCTTTCTCTTAACGACGCTGCACTTCTTCCTGAGATTCTGAACATTTGTTTGGAATCTCTTGAGGAGGTCAAGAAAGCCTATAGCGAAGCTAATAGTCTTCGGGCACAGGTTGTTGAGCTGGAGAAAGTGGCTTCTGTAAACACTTCCCCGGTGCCAGCTATAGATCCGGAGCTAGTTGATCAGACTATTAGAAATCTGACTGCTAGCTCTTTTATAGACGCGGAGCACAGTACTAAATTAGCTACAGAGATTAAGAAAGATCCTTCAGTAGCTTTACGTTTAGTACAGCGCTTCATAGAAATTTCATCACACCCCTTCTCTGAAGGTCAAGGTGTGGAAAAGTTTGCTTCTTCAGAGGCTTCATTAGGCGATCCCGACGGATGGTTTAATGTGCTGAACAAAGGAGCATAAAACAAAACCCCAAACCCAAAACAAACAAGGAGACAATAAATTATGCCCCAATCCGGCTTAATCAATACTCGGACTAAACCGAGAGTCACCGTTCTTCGTGGCTTCGATCCGAACGCCCCGATGACGCTGACGCAGTCGCTCCCTGTCGCTGTTTCGTCAGGTCTTGGTACAACCGGTCAAAAGTCCGGCCAAATCATCTCAGCCACATGGGATCCCGCTCTGGGTTCCTATGCCTGGGTGCTTGGTCTGACTGGCGCTGCCCTTTCGGCTGGCGCTAATAAGGTTTCCAAGAACACGCCTTTCATCGCGCTGCAAGATGCTGCCGATGAAGACGTGATCGAAGCAGGCAAACTCACCGGGCTCTCATGCGCCGGTCAGTTCGAAATCCAGACGGCCTATTATACCTCAGGCACCTACTATCTTGGTTCCCAGCTTAAGGCTGATGCTTCGACTCTTGGTAACGTAACTTTAGTTTCGGCTACCGGCGATATCGTCATTGGTCAAGTCACTCGCGCTCCGGTTGTTGCCGCGAACGCTAGCTCGACTGCTGCTTACTCCAACGCTTCCTTCACTCTCAGCGCTTCCTACACTGGCGGTTCTGGCGGTGCTACGGCGATTGGTGCGGTATTCTATCCTGGCACGGATTCCAGTGCTGTGGCTCCTAACACTGTCATTTGTTTCGCTACAAACTACAGTGGCTTTGGTCTGCCCGCAACTTACTAACCCTTAACCCAGTAGAATAGAATTAATATGTCGCAAGATGTAAATATCGAATCTCCTGAAGTTCTTAGCAAGAAGCTGCTTGATGCAATTTCTCGTGCCGACGACGGCCTGCTTAAGAATGCTTCAGACGCGGGTACTCAGATGATTCGCCGCAGGCTGCGTGAAAACGGTTTCTCCCGTTTGATCCTCCCCTATAAGCAAGTCTCTGACGCCGACCTCAACTACCTTCCGAACACCGAACTTCCGGTGATCGTCGAGGAAATGGAGCCGGATTCCCCTGGAGCTAAGGCTATCCCGTTCAATGACACAGCTGATACTGCGTTCTATCGCGGTGACAAGTTTGTGGTGTACTTCTGCAAGATCACCACTCCCGAGTTCACCAAGAACGTTGACGAGCTGCGCACATACAAGAACGACCTTCGTCAAGTGATCACCGACAACGCTCTGAAGGATATTCAGACCGAAGAAGATGGTCGCTTCATCAAGGAAGTTGACCGTATTTGTGCCGCTCAAGAAGCTGGTGTTCAGCAGTCCTACACGATCAACTCGCTTATTACGCGTTCCTCCTACTCGGTGGCGCTTAGTTTCCTGGAAGATCGTAACTTGAACAATGGTGTGTTCCTTATGAACCGCCACACCGCTAAGGATTTCCTCCGCCTTGACCGTACTGCGGTCGGTGGTGACCTTGCGGAGACCCTGTTCAAGTCAGGTCTGACTGGCCTTCAGTCTGCGGAAGTGTTTGGCGTACGTCACATCTTCACCCTCAAAAGGGATCTGATCCCTGATGGTGCTGTGTACCAGTTCGCTGAGCCTAACTTCCTCGGTAGAGCCTACGTTCTGCAGGATGTAACCATGTACGTTGAGAAGAAGAAGGATATCCTTCGATTCTCCGCGCAGGAAAAGATTGGTCTCACGTTTGCTAACGTGGCCGGTCTTAACAAGGTTACCTTCAACGGCAACCGTTACGGCGCTTAATAGTCAGTAGCAAGTCTAGAGCCGTAGGAGTAAAATCCTACGGCTCTTTTGTTTGCTTATTTGATAGTTGTAATATATACTTTCCTAATTGTATGAATAATATCAATTCCGCCAGAGAAGAATTTCTTACGTCTTTTGTCCAGACATGCTACGAGCAAGGTTTTACTGCTAAGCAAGCTAGCGAGTTATTTGAAACCTACATGAACTTTGATTTAGCTAGTAATAGCGAACACTTTAATGCGGGATTTAAAGAAGAGATGGATAAGCAGGCCGGGTTAATGCAAGCGCTTAAAACTTTAGGTACAAGCGCAGGAAACTTAGCTCTTAAACATAAAGGTATAGTAGCACCCGCTGTTGCAGGCGCTGGCCTTGCTGCTGCAGGTCCTGCTGGCCTTATCCCGGAAGACTGGAAAGGTAGCGCTGGTTTAGGTGCTGGGTTGGGCGGCGGTGCCGCTCTTTTAATGCAGCTTCTGGGGGGTAGAGGCAGGGGGTTAGGCTCTGCTCTTGCCCGCCTTGGCGGTGCCGTAAGAAGAGGCGGTGTTGGTAGAACCGCCCTAGGACTCGGGGGCTCTCTATTAACGAACAAAGGAATGCTTAAAGGTGTAGGTAGAGGCGCTTTAGCTGGTGCTGCTGCTACTGGTACAGCTGCGCTCATGAACAAAGGTATTAACATTCCGGGGCGCTACCCTAATATGCCTGCTATGCAAGCTGCTATGCCTCAGGGAGGCGGCGAATATTATGGCGGAGGTGGCGGCGGCGGTTTTAATCCTTTCGGGCTTCCTTCGGATATTGCGCAAGAAGCTGAAGCCTATAATCAGCCTATGGGTGGTGCTCCTGCAGCTTCTGGAATGTTTGCTGCTCAGCAGAATGCTATTAGCGGATACAAAAGCCAGCTTAACGATTTAGATGCGCAGATCCAGACTATGCAGAGTAGCCTTCCTTCTGCTAATAATCCTGCTGCCTATGCGCAAAGAATGCAAGCACAGCAGCATTTGGATAATTTAAAAGCGCAGAGAAATTTGGCTGTCAGGGCAATAGAGCAGCAGGAGAAACAGCTGCAGGATCAACGCAGTAGCATGACAAGTAATGCTCTGCAGCAGCAAATGCTTGCGCAGCAAGGTATGGGCTCTGCGCAGGAAGAATTTGATAATCTGCGAGGCTATCAACAAGCTGCTCAAGGCGGCGGTCTTATGGGTGGCTTAGCAGGTGTATATAATAAGTTAAGAGGGACTGATAAACGTATTGCTGAATTAGCGCCTATGTATCAGGCTTACTACGACGCTAATCAGAATGCCCTTAATTTACAAAACGCAGCTAACCAGTAATTAATATGGGTTGTTTAACTACAGAAGACGTCAGAGCTTTTATTCTTGACCGTACGGTTGAGGATAACGATCTGCTTATGGACTTGAACTTCAGTGAGGTGGAAATTCAGAATGCTATGGTGCGGGCTGCTAGAGAGTATGCGAGCATCACGCCCTACACCTCCGTCGTTAACCCGGCATGTTTACCAGATGCTACCAACATGTTTTTGGACTGTGTCGCTGCGCAGCTTTACCTTAGTGAGATGAGTAAGCTGATGCGTAATGACATAGATTACAATTCAGGCAATATCACTACTAATTTAGTAGCTAAGCGTATCGGGCATTTAAAAGAGCTGTATAAGCTGCACATGGATAGGTTCCGGGAAGTGGCTAAGCAGTGGAAGCTTACGGAGAATATCAATCAAGGATTCTTTAACTTTTAATGACTAATCCATTTTTAAATGTAAATGTTCAGCCGTCATACGGGCGTAACAAGGCCATAATTTCTTGGCTAGTTAGGCCTGGTTATGGCAACGCGGACTTTTATGTTTACAAGTCATTTAACAGAGGAACACCTCCTTGGACATTAATTAATGAGGAGCCTGTTAGAGGTACTTTCTTTCAGGACCCTGATATGTCTAATGTTGTCAGCTACCGTGTGCTGATGATTCACAATAACAGAGAGTATGATAGCCCCATCATATTCCCTTATGACAAAATGTCTAAGATGCAGTATGGGGGTGTGCATAAAATGATGAAGCTGGAGTTCATGCGTATGACTACTGGCAACGGCATTCAGGTGCTGCATTATACTCCTTTAATAAGAGGCGAGTATGCTGACGACACTGATCACTTAACGGAGCAGAAATACGGCGTACATTGTAAAGATGGCGAGCTGACAGACGTCGATTACGGGCAGAAATTTAAAGGAGGTTTTGCGCCTCCTGTCTACACATGGATTGAAATTAGGGAATACGGTAAATTCGTGAATCAGGAAGATGAAAGCAAGCTGGCTATGAGGCAGGACATAACGCACACAGGGCGTATGCTGGCATTCCCTGTTCCTCAGCCTGGAGATTTAATTGTACACCCTACTACAGATAACAGATATGGTGTAACAAGCCCTTTAGCTGGAGATTATTTTAGAGGTGTATTCCCTATATCTTTTAATGTAGGTTTGCAGCTTTTAAATAGAGCTGATCCGCGATACGGAGTACCTGTTCCTTCTGTTTTACCTAAACCTATTTGGGCAAAGTATGATTAATAATTCTATATTCAGAGAGCTAGATAAATGTATGCAGGAACCCCTGAATGGTTCAAATCTGCGTACGCTTTTCCTCCTGCTTACCCGGGCACATTATTCGGACTCGAAGAATTACGGCTATCTGGAGCCGCAGCTACAGTGCTTGAAATATTCTGACGATCCTAATGAGCAGACTTTGTTTGTTGAGCTTTCGCAAGAATACTCTTATGACAAGGGCATAAGACGTCCTGCTGTATATGTGGGCTTTGACCAGCCTATGCAGTTTAAAAAGATTGACTTAAAGCATAATCAGCAAAATCAAGAAGATAATGGCGCATCTGACCTTGGCTTCCTGGTTACCGCCACGCTTTCTTTAATTCATGTAGCCGCTTCACAAGACACTGCCTTGCTCATGGCGGATTCTTCCTCCTCCTTTTTTATTGGTATTAGGGATCCTTTGAAGAAGAGACTGGGCCTTATGTCTTTTGATCCTGTATCGATTAGCCCTCCCGCGATGATAGATAGGGCCCCGGAGAGATACTTCCGGGTTGATTGTATGTTTAACTTAACTTTCAATTACGTCGTTCAAGCAAACATAGAAAGTCACCGCCTGAAAAAGTTTGCTCTGGAGTTACAAGGAAAATGAACTTAAACTTGCAGTAATCAAAAATTACACGATACTTTAACTACTAGCATCATATTTTACATTATGGCTATCCCTAATTACATTCGCCCTCAGCTCACAATCGAGCAAATTCTTCAGACTACTCCTACGGCTACTAGAGATCGCCTTACAGCAGTTGTTATTGGTCGTCAGTATCTGCTTAACCTTTATGGGCAGCAGGATAATGTCTACAGCGTAGATTTTACTACTGCCGGTTTCACAGGGGGTACAACCGCTGGTATCGCTCTTAAGACCTGGGATACAACTACTGAAAGCTATATCGCGCTAGATACGGATGTGTTCAGTGTAACTTCTTCGGATGTCTCTCTGTATATCTCTAGCGGTGAAGCTACTCTTTTCTCTTCTACAGCCAGCGCCACATTAGGTCGCGGTCTGTGGTCTGTTAAGAGCGCTGCTTATCCTAATGTAATTACTCTCGGCTCTACCGCTGGTAAGCTTACTTCTTCCAATACTGCTGAAATTTACAGTGGTTTCTCTGGTAGGAAAGTTGCAGTGGGTGACGTCTTCTACGTGAAAGGCACTACCGCCGATACTGGCTTCCGCCGCAGAACAGTTACTGCCGTAACCGCGCAAGAAGCTACTCTTAGCGGTCCTATCGTCGCTGAGAGCTTCTTCACTAATGTTACTGCCACGCTGTCCGCTACCGCATCTGGTGCTGCTGCTCTCACTGTGAGCTCCACCGCTGGGCTGTACGCCAACATGCCGGTGGTGAGCATCAGCGGTACTGCTTCCTTCAGCGATTACACTTATATCTCCAGCATCGCTGGCGGTACGGTTACGCTGAATCAGGGTGTCACTGCTAGCTCAGGCGCTACCGTAAGCTTCGGCAATGTTCTTGGCGCTCTTGAAGTTGCCGCTCCTGTGACGCAGGTTATTCCTACTACTGAGTGGGATCTGGATACAACCAATGACCAGGTTACCGTAGTTGCCGATGCTGAAGTCTCTGTTGCTGGCCGTTCTAGCCCTCTGTGCCCTCTGCGCGATGGTAAGGGTAGCGTCTATGTGTCCTACAAAGCTCTTCGTAGCGTGGCTGATACGGAAGGCCTAGTCCTTATTGAAACTCCGACAGACATTGAAGAAAAGTTAGGCGTCATCAGCCTTGAAAACGAAATCGCTTACGGCGCTAATGAAGCTCTGTCAGGCGCTCAGGGCAAGGCTATCTACGCTCTGCGCACTAGCGCTGATACTACCCCTGCCTATGCTGCTGCGCTGAAGAAAATTGAGGCCACCGACGCTGTGTATGCGCTGGCTCCCCTCACTGACTCTAGCCTTGTTAAGCAACTGGTAGCTACACACTGCGAAAGCATGTCTGTTAAAACTATCAAGAACTTCCGCCGCTGCTATATCGGCACCGACTCCCCTGGCGAGTATTCCGTGCTTACCCGGGCTTCAGATGGTACTACTAAGCTTAACCTTGACGTTACTGTAATGTCTGAGGCTAGCATTTATGCAGACCTTACAAATGATCCTACTGTCAACCTGCTTACGCTGGGACTGACTACAGGTGACCTTATCAAGGTTATCAACTCAAATGGCGAGTACACTGGGGACGAGTTCGTGATCGATGAGGTCACAGACAATAACTCTATGGTGCTCAGCCAAGGTCCTCTTGTTAGCGGTTCCTTCTATGTTGAATTCTGGAAGGCTGACACTTCAGATAGCCAGCTGCAATATGTGATCAACGAAAGCAAGGCCCTTAATTCCCGCCGCGCAGTCAATGTGTGGGTGGAAAACGCTACCCGTGCTATCGATGGAGTTAATACTGTCATTCCTAATAAGTATGTAGCTGCCGAAATCGCCGGGCTTAGGACAGCCGTGGTGGCCTGGCAGGGTCTTACGATGACTGAAATTTCAGCAGTCACTGATGCTCCTGCTATGTACACCCGCTATAACAGCTCTCAGTTAAATGAGGCTGCTTCCAACGGTGTGCTTATCGTTACTCAGGAAGCCGAGTCTGGTGCGATGTTTATTCGCCATCAGCTGACGACCAGAACTAGCGACGGTAGCCTTGCCTATGAAGATAGTGTTGGTACCTCCCTTGACTTCATCTCGTTCCAGATCAAGGATGCTCTCTCTTCCTTCATCGGGCGCAAGAATGTCACGGAGCAGACACTGCTGGAAATCTACGACACATGCTGGGAAATCCTCAATGCTGCGACTAAGACCTCATTCAGCGCTTCATATGGTCCGCAGCTTAACGGCTTCCAGAATGCTGCCGGTGACGCTAATAAAATCGATGTGGCTGTGCATCCTACTCTGAAGGATCGCGTAAGTGTTTATGCCAAGCTGCTCATGCCGTTGCCGCTCAATAACATTGACGTAGTACTTGATGCCACAGTTGACTTCGCCCTGTAATAAGCTAAATTACTATATAAACCTATGGCTACAGACTTCTTTGGATACAACAGAAAAATTGGCTCTTCTAACGAGTTAGCCAGTTCTGAATACGCGACCTTAAGCGTTAATGGTAAAGTGAATCTTTGCCAGAGCGTTGACGTGCAGTACGGACAGGATACCAAGCCTATCTATGAAGTGGGCAATCCTTCTGTGTACTTCGTCACAGGTCACGCGCAGGGCAGCATTCGTTTTGGTCGTATCGCCGGTTCAGGTTCCTTCTGGGCTAACCTGAAAAACAGTAACTGCGGGCAGATCTCTAAAGTCAGTATTAACTCTGACGGCGGTGGTTGCTATGGCGCAGGCGGTAAGCTTAACTTTGACGGCGCAATTATCCGTTCTGTAAGTCTTACCATCAACACTGGTGCTATTGAAATCGCAGAGCAGGCTGACTTAATTGTTGCCTCTATGTCTTAATAGCTTGACTAACTGAATTACTAATCAAGAATAGCGGTTACTTCGGTGACCGCTATTTCTTTTTAAAGACATATGAGTAACAAAATAAATACTAGAACTAGCGGAGGAGACGCTATTTCGGCAGGTAGCGGACAATCAGGAACTTTAAGGCTAGACGCTGGAAGAACCTACACAGGGGTTATTACCGAAACTTATCACGGTGATAATTTATACACAGTAAAGGTTGATAAATTAAATAGTACAGTTACATGCCAGTGGGCTGTAGGTATATTTGCGCCGCTGGTTGGTATTCGTTCTAATTACCTCCCACCTGTTGGTACCCGGGTAGTCGTGCTTAAATCTTCTGATGATCCTAGCTGGATAATTTCGTGCGTGCCCAACGAAATTTACGATTCACAGAATGGTAGTTCCAGGACCATGACTGGGGAAGATGTTAGTGCTAAACCTTACGAGGCTAAATTCAAAGGGCTAGGGCTTAGTACTGCGAAAGCTAATGACATGCTGGAAGGTGAATTTGAATTAACGAATACCTTTGGTGTAGCTATTCAGCTTCTGACCACATTAATTACCATGAAGGCTTCAGACCGCGCTAAGGTCGAGGCATTTGTTTTAAACGACATGGTGCGTATTGTCAGCGATACATTTAAGCACTTTACTTGCTTTGGTGATCTGCAGATCTACAATGATGGTAGGCTGAACTGTAAATGGGATGGTACTAGCTACGAGCATGAAGCATGGGGGATCTTAGAGCCAGGGGATCAAAAGGTAGAAGTGGACAGGCGTAAAGTCGCATTTGAAAATACCACTGAAGCTAATTTCATGGATACAGGCAGATGGCGGTTTAGTCATTTTGTAGGCTTCCTTGGTAATTTTATTCATACATTCATTACTGACCCTACTACTACATTATCCAGTATTGCGGAAGATGCATTAAGGTCCGGTAAGGCCCGCGTACACATCAACAATGACGGTTCCATTTTAATGCAGAGTGTGGCTGACATTGCTTTAGAGCGTGTATGCAGAATTGTCATGCCTGTAGAAAAGAAAAGGCCAGACGATCCTGAAGGCGTCAAAGCAGACGAGTTTAATCAGCTTGATCAGTCCTACTTAAAAATATGGGATTTCGGACAGAACATGAAGAACGCACATCATTCTGCCTATCAGCTCAGGCAGTATGCCAGGTGGTTATCATGCTTTCATAGCTATGCTAGATTCCTGCAGTTAGATAAGGAGTGGAGTATTCCAAAAGAAACGGATTTACCTACCCCTTCCTGGTTTAATAAGGAGCAGGATGTTGAAGACGCTAATGGAGGTAAAGTAGATTACTATGATGCCTATGCCACTATTCGCATTATGCGTGATGGTTCTATTGTAATATGGGACGCAGCCGGTAGTGCTATTAGCATGGTCAAAGGGAACCTTCAGCTCTCCTCTTCCCGGCATATTGAAATGGATGCAGCCGGGGATATTAGGATATCTGCAGGGCAGAACATTTACATCAAGGCCCGCAGGAATATTGAAATATCTGCCATTGTAGGCGGTCTAGTTTTAAAGGCTAGAACCTGGTGGAAAGCGCTTTGCGAATGGGGAACTGTATGGATTAAATCAGATGCTGTTGATCCTGAAAATGAAGCCGTGCCTACGCCAGAAAACCCAGCTCAAGATCCTGAGCCTGAAGTGCATGGCGCTGCTATTTTCTTAGACGCTTCTGCAGGTAAGACTCTTGTGCAGAGCGAACGCAGCGCGTCTATTAGCGTTGTAGGTTCTTCCTCAAGTTCTGATATTACTAATACAGCTTACTCTGTACTGCTACAATCTACTTTCCAAGATGTTAGAGCCGTAGCAGGTAGAAATGTTATTTCAAAAGTAACTGGCTTGAAGGAATCTAAGATTATACTAGATGCATCTGTAGGTGAAGCTGTAGTCATCGATAGTATGAAATGTTTGGTAAAGGCTCAAAAGCTTTTTGACATTAATAATGCTTTAAGCTTGAAGGGCTCTATTCTACATACTGCGCAAATAAGAGGTAATAAAGGAGCGTTTAAAGATCTGACAGGGCCTGGCAGGCAAGGCTATAACACGGGGCCTAATTATTCTTCTCACTTAGGGCATGTAGGGGAGTATAAAGAAGATATTGATCCTGTGGAGCTTGGGGGAGACACGGCTGCCCGAGACGCCTACGATTCCAAGAAAGTTATAGAAGTAAACTCTCACATAGCCGCTGAAAAACCTAAAGGTCCTTCCTGGAAGTTTGAAGCTCCCTATACTCCTTTATACTACTCGAATGGGGATATTGAAGAAGCGTTCCAGCCTTTAGCGCAGCAACAGTTAGCCCTAATTAATGACACTGCTAATTACGGGGAATGGGCCTGGAATACAGCTAACAGATTGAAAGCCGCTAATAGAACTTCATCTTCTAGCTTGCCTTTCCCAGGGGCTGACGCTAAAGAGAAAATAGCTGAAGGCGGTGCTAATCTGGCTGAACCTCTTTCAGAAGATTACAAGGATCAAAGTCCCGATAGCGCCAAAGACCTTACAGATAAAAACGTAATCAGACTATATTTAAAATACATCTAATATGAGCGAACAAGTTAATCCTGAAGAAGTTAGAAATTTTTTAAAACAGGCCTCCGCACCTGCAGTGCCTGATGATTTACCTCCTGAAACAGAAGTTATTTCATTAGACGAGCTCAAGGCTGCGCAGCAAGAGTCAGACTCGAAAGTTCAAGAGACATTTAAAAATGTGGAGGAACAGAGGTCTAAACTATTTGAACCTGATAAGGCTAGTCTTGCGCATCTTTCTTCCTGGGTTTTTGAAAATGAAAACTTAAAGGTGGAAGTAGAAGATATGGATAAGTCTCTGTATCTTAAAGCGTTGCTCAATGACTCCGAGCTTCAGCTGGATGTTACTTTAGATGCGGGTATCACGCTTCGTTTCCGCGCACTTACCAACTTTGATTTTGAGGCTGTCTTTGCGGCTCTTAACAAGATGGCTAAGGCTGGCGAAATTACTGGCCCATCTCAATACGCCTCCCGGGTACAGCAGGCAGCAGCAGCTCTCCAGCTAGTATCATTCGGAGGTAAGACTTTAGATTATGTTCGCTTTGATAAACCGCATCCCAAACCTGATGTGGCTGCGGATAAAATCATCGCCTACATTGAATCGGAAATGAGCACCTGGGGTTGGCCTAAATGGCAGTGCATCGTTACCGGGCTTAGGATCTTTGAAACCAAGCTGGCGATGTGCAACGAGAATATCCGTAACGGAAATTTTTGGAAACCCGCAGATATAGCTTAATGCTGATCGCATATTTGCGGGGTTTATTGTTACCTGATTATCCAAACGGCATTAGATCAATTATTCGAGAGAACTATATCTTGCAGGCTTTAAACCGCGAGATTGGAGCTTCCGAATTGGTTGATCGCATTAAGATGGAGAGCTCTTTCGTTCCTGCCATAGAAAGCGGAAGTAAGATTAACAACCTATTGAAACAGCTCGATAAAATGTTATCTTTGGCCTATGAAAATCTCAGCCACGCTCCACAGCTCAATAAAGGCAAATACTCTAAATACAATGTAAACGAGTTAGAAAGATTTATTGCCACGTACGAGATGCTGGAAAAACAAGGTTTAGTAGGAGACATAAAAAATAATGGCGTTTGACCCAAATTTATTCGCTCCAGGTAGCGGTATAGGTCCTCAAGGCTCGGGGTACGCCCCGACGCCTGCGGACGCTATGACTAGTGAGCTGCGCAGAGAAAGCGCTATGCAGCTCATGCAGTACTCCGTGTACTCATCGCCGCAGGCTAGAACTATTCAGGGTACATTGGCGCGAGGGCTTGCTGGTAACGCTGCTATGGCTCAGGGGTTTATGAATACCTCAGCCGGAGCTATGGTTAGGGATGCATCTGCTGCTTTGGTGCAGTCAGGATTAGTACCTGGCGGTAACCCGGCTAACCTTGCGTATGCTGTTCAAAACATGATAGCCTCGCAAGGTTTCAGATTAGGCGGCAATGCTGCGGCTGGCGGTCAGTTGTTTGGGTCAGGAGCGGTAAATGACACGCTGTCTCTTAAGATGTTTGACCGGCTAAGAAACAGCTTTTTTGACGCCACTACAGGTTTGGCTAAAGGTGGTGCTTATGGAATGGACATGAGTAGCATGGGGCAGGCTATCAGTTTGTTAAATAACCGTGGAGCTTTCGCAGGCCAAAAAATAGGCAGCACTAATTATTTTAGTAATCCTGAGCAAATTAAACAAGCCATTCAAGCAGCCACCCGTGAGGGCGGTCAGGAAGATTATATTAATGATCTTAAAAGTCTTCTTACTTCAGGTAGGGGGCAAGGCTTTGCTACAAAAGTGGATAAGAATGCTTTTAAGAAAGTAGCAGATACTATTAAGTCTTACACTGTAGCTATGAACGATGCCAGAGAAGTCTTTGGCGACATGGCGCTGCCTCAGCTGACACAAGCTGCTGAAAGGTTAGTAGGTTCTACTGTGGCAGAAGCAGGCTCTCCTGCTATTATGCAGAACAGGTTAAGTGCGCTTAAAAGCGTAGCACCTACTTTTAACATGACAGCGGGAGCGTTGGCAAATGCAACGCTGAATAACATAACTAGGATTCAGAATGCGCTGATGACTTCAGCTATGAATAATCCTTTAAATACTGCACAGCCTTATGCGCAGATAGGATTAAATGAATCCATAGCCAGAGCGTCTGCAAGTGTAGGGTTTGGAGCTCAAATGGCTTCATTGCCAGCTAGTGCTGCTAATACAGAATATGCTAGGGCTATGGCAGCCAAAGGCGTCTATGTTCGCGAATTCTCTTCTGCGGATATTACAGCTTCTACTTCGGCAGGCACAACTGCTCTTATGAAGGAGGGCGGTAATAGATACGCTGCGGTGGCTATGCGCGCTATGGGCCAGGGGTTTGTCACAGGCGCTTCTAAAGACAAGATTAATGAGCTCTTAGGTAGGTTGAATGGTGCTACCAGCAGAGGAGAAACAGATGCTATTGGTGCTCAAATTAAAGATGAGCTCGCTAGAGCTGGCATTAAAGCAGATGCTATCCTGCGTACAGAATCCATGGAGAGTATCATGGGCGGTATGAGTCTACAGGATGTGGAACGCTTCACTGACATTAACAGATCCCAGTACCATGCCCGGAGCTACAATGCGGTTACACAAATGCGTAATACCGGGCAAGACGCAGGGTTACTGAACACTGAAGGTAAGCGTAAGAATTTCTTCAAGCTCATGAGCACTTTAGATACTCCCTCTCTAATGGGAGCATTAGGTGCTGTGGGTGAAGGTGGTGTTGTAGATAAAAAGAAACTGTCGGCTTTATTCGCTAGTAATCCTGCGCTTAACAAATACTTCAAGCAGGATGAACTTGCAGGTATTTTAAGTTCTATGGGCGCTTCAGGTACGCAGCTAACAGCTATGACTGCTGCATTTAAAGGCAACGCCATGACTGCTGACCTAGTGTCTAAGATGGATGCAGACGCCACAGAAGGAGCTGCATTACAGAATTATATATCTTCTATTTCTTTAGGCAGTACACCCTTGTCTAAAGAAGGGCTGCTCACAATGGGTATCCGTGGGATATTCAATAAGGGCAAAATTTCTGATGCTGCGCTAATGCAATATGCTGCTAACGCCAAAGATGGCGGCATGGCCAGCATTGGCATGAATGAGAATTATACTGAGCTCAGAATGAAAGAAGGAGACATAGGCGCTCTGGAAAATTCATTAGGTAGTTCTGCTGTAGCTGGGCTCTACGCGGAGTTTGGTATTAAGCCAGGCGATAAGGCCGGGTTAGCCGCTGCCATGTCTAAGGGCGGCAAAGGCCTTAATGCTATACGCAAGTTGCAGGGAGAGAACGTATATACTGCGGCAGGTGGTAAATTAAATATTCTAGGAGCCGCAGGAAAAGACAGGGCTTTTAAAGCGCTGGAGAAAGACGTAATTCTCGGCCAGGCGCGTACGCTTCTTGGCGATGAATCCTTTGGTGCAAATGCAGACCTCAATTCAGTTAAAGGACGAGAGGCATTCAACAGTGAAGTAAGCGCCAAACTGCTTGCTGATCCTTCTAAGCTTGTAGACCTGGCTAAGAAGGCAGAAGTGGCAGGGTACAGCGGACAGCTGTTTGAATCGATTGCAGCGGAGTCTAAAAAGAATCCTCTGTTCCTTGAAGCCCTTAACAAACAGGAGGAGGAACTTAGAAACACAAAAACAAATGATTCCATTCAATCCGCCAACTCTCTGCGCGGATTAAAAAATGCAGTTGCTGCTCAAAGCGGCGGCAACCAGTTCCTTGGCGTTCTTCAGTTCGCCACGGAAAATTTAGCAACTCTTAATCTCTATCAGAAAAATTAACTTATGGCCGTAATAGCACCATGCAGAGGTTTTAACTACAGCATTCCTGTTTCTGGTAAAAAGGGTGAAGCTTTTTATAAAGTTGAAGGGCTGACCACAGGACAGAAAGAAAATCCTATCCTCATCACTGGAGTAACATCCCGGGATAAGGATATTGTTATGCCTGTCACTACACTGGAAAATACTAAGGTGCTCTATACCTTCGGTGCTGATTTTGGTGAGGTGACTGTGACTGGTGTTATTTTGCTTGGTAGTGCTAATAATAAATCAGACTCACTAGGTAAGTTAGTTAATTTCTTTCAGGAGAAAAGAGTCAGCAAGTCATCTAAATCTGTAAAAGTCACTGGACCTGCCGGGGTTTCCTGGGCTGTGTTCTTGACCAGCCTGACCATCGGGGATGTAGATCCTACTTTTAATATTCAAACTTTTGCGCTTACAGGTAGCGTAGCTCAACCAAAATAAAAATGCGTAACGCTGTACTACATCTGATCACAAATAAGAGTGGCGATTTTGGTAGCGCACTCCTCCCTTCCTACTCTACCTTTAACCCCGTTGTACCTAGCAGCGAGGAAACGGCTTTAAGAGAAGCATTGAAAATCAATGATGGGCTGTACTACTTGCTAAACAGCATGGCCGCTGTTTACGCTTTCCCTTTCCTTCTGGCAGACTTTAAAGAAACTGAGACTACCTTTAAGCTGAGCGATTTTAGGTCTGACCCTTTGCAGGTTTATAATGCTACTTACTTCAATACGCCTACAAATAATTTCAGCATATTGTTAAAGCCTACTACTTTCCCTGAGGCTGGGTACTTTAATTGGACGATCAGTTATAATGATGAAGACACTTTAAATATCAAATGCTGCAATAAGGCATATACTATTAGCTATACGCGCTTAACAGCTTCAAGCGGTGCGCCAGTAATCACAGCTACCTGGCCTGCAGAAACAGGGATGCAAGGCGGCTTCCAGTTACCAGCGGGAGCTTCTTGGAGCAGCGGATACTTCATAAATTTGACCGTCCCTGCTTTAACTTTCCCTTATGCAGCCGCTGTCGCTAAAGCATCTCAGCTTCCTGGTACAGCAAAGATCCTTAACGATGCCGGGCTCGCTCGTAACTTTGCTAATGCACAGAGTGCCATAGAAAAATACGGCACCTTAATGCTTGCACTGGCACGTCCTGACATTAGAAATACATACGCAGTTTCATGCGATTTAAACTAATAAGTTATGGCCGCTCCTAATACAGCCGAAGTAAGGTTACCTTCAGTAAAAGTTCTGAGCTCCAGTGAAGCTACTGACTCGTTACGTATTGAATGGCCTCTACCTGCTAGCCCTGCTGCTGCAGGCTTGCCTAAAGCCAAATACTCCTTACATAATGCAGGGGGCTCGACCACTTTTAATCCTACTGCTGCTGCTCTAATTAGCCGCGTAGCTAAAGAGCAGCAAAAGATTTTTTCTGATCCTGAAAAAGGCGAGATCGAAGTAGATGATGGGAAAGGTAATAAATTCAAATTCACTGGCTTTGAATCCAGTGCCCATCATGAGGTACTTGTAGGTAACGTTAACAACGGCGCAACTCTGGTTCATCCTTGCGCTAAGCTATCGCTGCTTAACACCAGTATTTACCGGGGTTTGAGTACAGAGGTTAAGGAGGTTATATCTTCCAACTCAACTACTATTCCTGATTTTTTAAAGGAAGTACTTAATAAGCTGATGGAGGCTTTTGAATCTAGTATAGAAACAGATACTAGCCTATCAGAAGATGAGCGTACTATTAATAAAAACATACATGCCATCAATAAGAAAATAAATACAGACTACTGGGAGACTGTATTGGAGGGTACAGGAGATGACGTTAACTTTGAAGGCTTTGCAGAGTTTGCTTCAAACAACTTCGCTAAAATAATCGAAGCTATTCAGGATGTATATATAAACGCCGCAGAAGACTTCTTTATAAAAATAGATCAGTTTTCTGCGATGTTTCAGATGCTTTTCATCCCAGACTACGCATACATGCTAGGAGTCGGGAAGTTCATATCTTACAAGTCAGTCATTCAGAATGCTGAAGAAAAAGAAGTTAATGTAATATCTATAGGCATGCAGTGCGGGAACAAAACTTTCTTTCCGCAGAATGCTGTGCTTATGAAGGGGGTGCCTAAGTCTTCTGTAAAGCAGGCAACCCCGTCTACGTACAATGCATCTCTAGCTTGCTGGCCTTCAGAAATTAAACCTACAGATATAGTAAGTCAGATATCCTTACCCCCATGGATACCTGCTGATATTTCTGCAGATAAGGTACTGGTATCTAAAGAAGCCACAGCTTTAGACCCAGAGCAGTATGAAGGCTGCGTAGATGATCAGGATGAAAGTGTTAAAGAAAAAGTTTCTGACATAGAAAAAATATGTAAAGACTACTGCCGGACTTACTATGGTTTCAATGCTCTGAGCAACTCCTCAGCTACAATATCCACATTACTAGACCTGTCCTGGGAACCCGGTAAAAGATACTCGGTTAAACAAGTAGGAGCTGAAAAACTTTTTGATGGTTTCTTGCTAAGAGTAGATCATAGCATATCTTCTACTAGGGACGGATCTTCAGCCATTACGCAGTTGACCTTTAGCTGGGTAGAGGCTAATGGGTTTGTCCTACCTAACAAATAATGGACCGGCAAACACAAAGGCAAAATATTAGAAATATAGATAGTTCGGCTTGTCAGGCGGACTTTTATCTAACGCCTAATGCTCTTCCAGCAGGAAGACCTACTCCTGCGTGTACCACAGGCGTGGCTCCTGCAGCTTTTCCTTTTAGTTCCCCCACAGGCTGCGTGCCTCCGTTGGCTCCTCTTCCTCTTAGCCCTACGGCTTTATTTGTGGGTAACGACCTACAGACTGCTTTCTGCCCTACTGCTGTGGGTTACAGTTCTACGGGTACTATTGTATTCTCTGTCACTGCGTATGATCAGCAACAGCCAGTGTATTTCCAAACACTGACCAACATCACTACTCAGCAGTTAAATTATCTGTACGATTCTTTGCCGAGTTCTTCTGGTGCTATTATTACTGCAGCCTTGGCGGGCAACACTGCTACAGTAAAAAATCTAACTAAGCTTAGTGATTCTCAAGTCATTGAATTAGTTCCTCAAATCCAAGACGCTAAATTTATTGTAGACAACTTGGCTGTGCTAAAGGCAAGGAACAGCCTGCTTTGCCAGGGGTTCAATTCATACCAGTATGCTTCCTGCACCGCCAGCGCATTCTTTGGCGCTAGTGCTCTTGTCCCGCCTGAGTTGGCTTACTCGCCTACCGCATTTTCTGCTACTGGCGAATTCCTAGTTCCTTATACTCTGAAGTCTACAACAGGTGACCAAGCTGCTTTCACAGCCTTAAATATTCCTGGGCTCACTGCTGCTACGCAATTGGCTAATGAATTAGCTCTAGCTTCGGCAAATAAACAGCTGGCTTGTGTCTTCGCTAATGACGAGCAGACAGCAGGTTGCTGCACTGCCTATGCTAATAATTTAGGCTACCATAACTGCGTACCTAATGATATTCTGCCAGTACTCCCGAGCCTTCCGCTGCGAGTAGGCTCCACAGCTATCGCGGCTGAGTCTATTTTTACTGCAACCAGTAAGTCTGAAGCAAACAGCTTAGCGGCTGATTTAGCTTTGAGCCTGCTAAACTGCTACTTCCCTAATGAGGATACAGCTACAGGCTGTAGCGACAATCTGGTCGCCTCCCCTTACCCGGTGACATTCTCAGCTAATAACGCTGCCTGGTCCTCTACTGCTAACAGCCTTTACGTGCCTTACCGTCAGGTATACGAAGTCCCGCTGAATACTCGAGTTTACTTCTCTGGTGGTACTATTCCGGCAGGATTCACAGCGGAGCAGCTTTACTACGCTACATCTATTACCGCTTACTCTTCCGGCATTCAGCTGAAATTAAGCGGGGCTACAGCTTCTCATATTCAGTATGAGACTGACACGATTACCTTTTTGAATTTTACGGATAGCGGCAGCAATGCAACGGTCACTGCGCTGAAGTCCAGTAGCCCTGGCAGGTATGCCTACATCCTTAGAGGCGAGATCCTTCAAACTGACGTTTCTGCCAGCACTACTTCTGCGAATCAATTAGCCGCTAATATTCTTCCTACTTATCTGGATTGCTACTGGAGCAATGACGCGCAGAGTGCAACTTGCGCTGATGCTTCTATAACAGGTATCAATGGGGTAGGCTACATTATACCCGCCTCTCCTTCTGCCTCCAGGGTTTACAATGTTACCATTCCTGCAGGTTCTATTATATCTTTTATAAGCAAAGATGATGCTAATGCCTCGGCCAGTGCTGCAGCAGAGCTGACTTTAGATTGCTCTTACTGCAATGTCCGTGTTGATCCAGTTTGTACACCTACTGCCGGTTCCCTCTATCCAGATGAAGATCTTCCGCTTAGCCCTAGCGCATTTATTCCTAATTGCTGGTCAATTGATGCAACGCCTGGAGCACCGCCTGGGGTCATCTGTGATACAGATGCGGCAGCCGCTCAGAACTTAGCAATCTCTCTTGGTAATATTTCTTTAAGGGATCAGAAAGCTGAGGCTACTAATTGCTGCTACGAAAGCGCCCCAGTTTACAACACTGTTTTCTGCGGCCCTGGTGCTGTGTACAGCAGCTCCTCAGAAACAGGATCCTTAAATAGCCAAGACTCTTTCTTCTTACCTTCAGGAACTATCGTTATCTGCGCTACAGGAGAAGCTCCGCCCCCGCCTGTTAATCGGTTCCTGTACTCAGATATCTGGCTTACTAACAGCGCGGCTGGGTTCTGCTGCACAGGCTCTACAGGGATTGAAAACTGCATCCCTGCTAATTACGGCGAATATTATTTAGGAGATCTTTGGGGCGATGCTACGCAGGCTTTCTCTACTAATGCTGGTGTAGTTAAATTCTACAGCACTTCTGGAGCTCTGTATCCCATAGATTTCTCTTCTGCTGGGGTTCAAGGATTTACTGCTGGTTACGTAGTTCAAAGTACAACTGGTAATGTTAATTACAGAACAGTTATCAGCGAGGCTGGAATACCTACAAGCGATACAAGGTATATTAATGCCTGCCCTACCTGCAATCCTGAGCTGTTTGAATACAGCGTCTACATTTCTCACTATTCGCCTACGGCTGCAGATGCGCTGACTTACGCTGTAAACTACAGCCTGTGTCAGAACTACAGCGCAGCTCCTAGTACGACTGTTTGGTCTACTTCGCCTAGTGCGTTTGTTTCCTCTGATTTTGCTTCTTCCGCTAGCTGGTATGCTGATGCATGTGCCAGCACCCCACTGAATATTGCAAGCTCCACTGGTTATGCTGTGGTGCTCCTTTCTACCACTGCCGCTTCGGGAGAAACAAAGTATGCTTCATTTAATACTCCTGCATACAGCAGACCTTCAGCGATTATACCAACGGCTTACCCGGGTTCTTCTGCCTACTCTGTAACAGGCTGCTACGTTCCTTATTCAGGCGCTTCAGGTATTTTTGCAGCAGTTCAAAACATATTCTGTGGAGGTCCTAATACTGTATCAGAAACTCTCTATACAGACAGCCCCATAGCTTTTGATCTGAACGACAACTTTACAGATAATAAGTGGTACGAGGCTTCCTGCGGTCTGCCTAGCTTCACTCCTAATTCGGGTTCAGCTTATGTAATAGGTAAGTACATTCCTGGATCTGGAAATGTATATTTAGTATTTGGCGCAAGCGGCAGCAATCAAGTTACCTCAGGTAGTACGATGAGTTCTGCTTGCGTAGGTGTCTATCCTTATTTTGTTTACCCTAGTGTTAACATCTGCGATACTACAACTACCGGGCTTACTCTTTACACAAATTTAAGTAATGCGTTTACCACCAATGGCGCAGATCCTGTATATTTTTACACAGAACCTTACAATGCAGGAGCCACATACGCAGCACCTCTGGGCACCTATTTAACTTGGGTATCCAATACTCTTAGCTCTTACTCCAGGATCACATCTACAACGACTAATCTTTTTGAGTCGGCCATCTCCTGCGATAATACTTTAGTGCCGATCACGGTTTACTATAGTAATACAGCAGCCGCTGATGTTTGTAGCTTCCCTTGGGCTTTAAATGCTTCAGGTACAACGGGGTATAACTCAAATGTTAAAACACTGTATGCTAAGCCATATGTGTTTTATCCTGGTGGGCCTACTGCCGCTGTATTCTATACTGCCGCTAATACAGGTCCATCGTATGTGTTTAACAACGGTAGTACAGGTGCTGTAACTTACATAGCGCCTTTTAATAATTGTACAAACCTGAACACTTATTACAGAGAATACATAAACGGAGGTACAGGTTCCACAGGGCTTAAAACATTTAATACTGCGCTTCATTATGCTGCGCCGTTCAAACAGACTGCTGCATCTTCTACAGACAATTTATGGGAGCAAGAAGACAAACAGTTCGGTGCCAGCTTTGGCGGTACTAACTACCCTGCCTATTCCTATGAAACGCTGCGTATTGCAGGGCCTTCTGCTACGGCAACTTGTCAGAGTAAAGCTCTGTATTCAGACGTTGTAGATGTGTTCCTGCCTTTCTCGGCCTACTCCAGCAGCACAGCTAATTTAGCTGCAGGCGCTACGTCTTATAAGAAGTTTTACAGCAGTAAAAGAATGCTGTTCAATGACGGCGTGCTGGTACCCATTGGTACATGCTCCTACAATTCAAGCAATACCATCACTGCCACCTCTGATAGGCTAGGCGCAGTGTTCCCGGGCTGCTTGCTTCAGACTTCTCCTACTGGCTACATTAATAGTAATGCCTATGTACAAAGTATTGATATAGACACAGGCACAATCAGCCTCACAGGAGCTTCTTCAGTTTTTGCTACAGGTTTCAGCACGTTGGCTTCTCCCATAAATTTCAGTGTTGTAGGCTACACTGTAGAAGTAGACAACTATGTCGACAACGCGACATATCTAATGTCTGTTACAGCCGCCGCTGACTTGAACTACGGTAAGTGGAAGATCAAGAGCCCTGCTAACTTAGACACGCTGGTGCTCAGCTCTAATCAAGGTAAGTTGTATTCAGAAACAGCCGCTGAATTATACCCAGCGCTGGGAGGTACAAGCCTTAAACAAGGCGATGTTCTGATCATTAAATTAGATGACGGCAACATAGCTTATAAAGTTATAAACAGCTTTAATAATAGCCAGGAGGCAGTGTTTTCATCTAACATTGTTTCTTCAGCTACTGCTTATTTCCTAGGCGCTACTTCTGCTGCAGCTAGCGATAACTCTGCCACAGCAACATTTTCTCAGGTAGTTAGCGGGCTTACAGCTGGTGTATCTTTAGCTGAGATCAGCAGAACGTTCAGTAATATAAACTGGAAGAAAGGCTATACAGGCTATTACAGAAATATTAAATGGAACAATATCGATGGCGGCTCCGTGATTGTTCCTGTGCCTTACTCTGTATTCTCGGAAACGGAGAACAACAGAATTAATTTAAAGCTTACTAAAAAAGGTACAGTTATCAAATCAACTGACCTTAGCTACTTTGATAATTTAATCACATTCGATGAAAGCAACCTGGGTTCGTTCCCTGGTGATGGTACAAACGCTTCTTTATACGCTAGCTCTGAAGATGGTTTCATCTATGCAGTGTGCCCTTCAGGTGGAGCGGGAGGTTCTGGTAGTATAGTTAGATTTGATACCTCCGGACAAAACTTCATTGAAGTTGTCGACTTCGGTAGTGCTGCTTCTGGTATCTCGGGCTATGCGCCTGTAGGCGGGCTTGTCAAAGGAGATCAAGATTATTTATATGGTGTATGTAGTCGCGGTGATAGCGGTGATGTCGGAGCTATCTACTACATGCCTCTGTATGCTAACTCATATCTTCGAGCAGGAACTCCCGGCACTACAGGAGTTTCTAATGACCCTCTTACCTTAGGAGAAGTGTATGGGCTTGCCACAGATTCTCAGTACATTTATTTCTCTGATCAGTATTTCCACACTATCCGTAAGGTGGGACTTACTGCGGGTACTACCGGGGCTATAGTTGCAGGATCCCCTACACAGACTGGGTTAATCAACAGTAGCGTTGGATCGAATGTAAGATTCCAGCGTCCGTCTGGTATGGCCGCTACAGGTGGGTTCTTATATGTAGCTGACGCTGCCAATAATGTAATTAGAAAAGTTAACGCGACTACAGGAGAAACTGTTACATACTGTGGCTCATCTGTAGGCGCATCTGGTACAGTGGCAGGTTCATCTTCGGCTGGTCGCTTTAATTATCCTATCGATGTTTGCACAGGATTTAATTCTGGGACAGCTAGCGTGTTTGTAGCTGACTACTTAAATAATGCTATCAGAGCAGTCACTATTGCTGGTAGTAATACTGGCTGGATCTACAACTATGCTAATACTAGCGTAGGTACTGCCGGTTTAGCTCCTGTAACTACAGGGACTAAAGCAGCTGCGCGATTCAATGCACCTGCTGGTATTGCCTATGATAACAATCCCTCCAGCACAGGCTATGGTAATCTGTATGTAGCAGATACATTTAATCACCGTATCGTTATGCTCAAGCAGGGCGGCGTAAGTACGGCAGGTTTAGCTGTGCATATGGCCGGAGGTACAGGCGGCTTATTTGATAGCGGCTACGCTAATGGAGCTTCAGGCGTAGCTAGGTTTACTTTCCCCAGCGCTATAACCGTTTTATCCACTGGCGAACTTTTAGTGGGTGACGTGGCTACAGTTAGAAGAGTTAGCGTAACAGGTTATGTTTCTCTTGTAGCTGGTCCCACCAGCGGTGTCACTGGCTACGTAAACGGTACCAAGGACAATAGCCGATTTGATACTATTAAAAGAATAATAGTAGATCCTTCTGATGCTTCAGAAAATAAGTTTATAATTTCTGAAGTAGGGTCTAACTATGATCTTAGAACGCTGTGGTTCCAGTATAGCGCTCCTCTGCAAAAGCTGGCTACCTTCAGCTCGGCTTCAGCAGCTCCGAAGAATCCTAATACAGGGTTGGTTTGGAAAGCATCAAACAGCAGCTTCTACGGTACTTCTGTTCTAGGCGGTACAAATGGAGCTATCCCCGGTAGCACAACTTACTTTGGTACAGTGTACCGCTGTAGCACTACTGGCAGCATTAGCAGAATTTTAGACTTCTCCAACACAGGCGGCACTACTCCGGGTAGGTACCCTGGGGCTCTTACCTTGGGTTCCGATGGCTACTTATACGGTACAACTAAATACGGTAACAGTGCTGATAAGGGTGTTGTGTTTAAAGTGGACGCCCCTGCAACAGGTGGTGCTTCTACATACCAAACATTGATTCAGTTTACTGGTAGCACTAGCGCTTCCGATTCTAGCAGAGGTCAGTATCCTAAAGGTAACGTGGTGTTTGATAGCTCAAACAATTATATTTACGGATCTGCCGAAGGTGGTGTTAACAATGGGGGTATCCTGTTCAGGTCCGGTACAGCCACAGCTTCCCCCGGCCTGACTGGAACTATCTTCGACTTCCCATCTACTACAAACTTGCTGCAGATAGGTAAGAACCCTTCTCCGTTTATAGCTTGGGGTCCTGGTGGTTACATATACGGTAGCTTCCTGGAGGGTAACGCCAACACCTACACAACTGGTACATTTAAATGCACTACAGCCGGAGCCTTTACTGTACTTAATATTAATTCAGGCGGAGCAGATGTTGTTCCTAGCAATATAATTTATGATAGCGTTTCCACGTCATTCTATGGTATAGGCGCTAATGTAAACGCAGGCCCTTTCTCGAGCTCGCAAACAGCAATACCTGCTAGTGTGACAGCTTATGTTCACGCAGCTAGAGCCTACTCTTTAACTGAGACAGAAGTATTCATTAAACTTACCGAAGGCGCTACGTCGGCTACACCTGTGGTTAATGCAATGACAACCAGTAACTATTCTGGTGTTAATGCTTACGTAACTTTCCAGGACTCCATAACTGTACCTCTGCTTGATACTACTTGTGCTTACTGCGTCACAGGAGGAACCCCAATTAAGTTTACAGGTACGACAGGCCCAGTTGCCGTAAGTACCACGGCTTATATTTTAAAAGCAGCCAATTCTTCTAACCCTAACTTTACTACTGGGGTATCCCTAGTTGTAAGCATGACTGCAGGAGGTGCAACTGCTGCTATTAGCGGAAGTCTCACAGGCACATCTACAGCAACGCAGATGGTGCTCTATGGTAAAATTGGAAATAGCCCTACAGGCCCTACCGCTAATTATATTACTAGCGTAGCAGGGTTAAATGTCAGCTTAAATGAGCCTGTTATTGCAGTTGCTAATTCGAGCTTCACATTTAATAGAAATTTATCAGGACTTACAGCTTATAGGCAAAATGCAGATGCTCCTTTCATTTGCAGCAGTGATGCTTGCGACAAACTCCAGCCCGGGCACTTCCTTTACAACGCTGACACCACGGCAGTTCAAGCTGTAGTTACTTCCAACAGCGGAGGAACCATAACTTACAAGTCCGTTCCCCTGGCGGATAATTTCTTCGGTACTTCAACATTAGATTTCGGCGCGTATAAAGCTAACCGGGTTTATGTGCTTGGTAAATTTGCTGCGCAGCTCTGGACAGATAATAATAAAGCCAACTCTGTGACTGGGTTGTATAGTGCCACCAGCGTTACCGGTTCTAATTATAGTACCAGCGCTTCTTACAGCAGCTTTATTTATAAAGATCAGACGGAGATCTACCACAGAGCGATTCTAATCCCAGGCTTTGGAACTGGTAATACAGCGCAGTCTCAGAACGCTATAACGTTCGTTTCTACGCGGTATGATTTCCCTGTCTTCTACTCCCCATCTTACCCTGGCGGCACTGCCCCTGAAAACTATTACGATGGTGCGCCTAAGCTTACAGGCAACACGGGCATTTATTGCTCCGGTGGATCTTACTACCAGGAAGCCGTAATTAAAGATTGTAATAATACTGTAACTGCTACTGCTTGGATCGCGGTTACACCTATTTCTTCTGGTAACATTCTGGCTAACTGCGAAACAGGATCAGGCACTGCCTACGTTTATTTAACCGAGCTCAATACGCTGCAGAGCTTGTATTACTGGGCGGATACCTGCAGTGGTACAGGCGGTTCACCGCTTCAGCCTATAAATAAAATTGATAATCTGGCTTACATCACCACCGACTTCAGTACAGGCTACTACTTTACTGATGGTGTAAGATCCTCTGGTTACGCTTCTGCTTATACCTATCCTTGTGTACCCTCGGCTCCTAGCATGAGCTATGTCAGCACGCTGGAAGCGCAGCCTATGGTGTATGGGCAAGAAGACATGTTCAGTTTCTCATTTGCAGACGCTGTAGGTTCTTCTGCTGGCTGTGATGTTTACACTGAGCAACAATCAGATGCGGATAGAATTGCACAGGAGCTAGTTAACTCTTTTGTTCGCTGCTTCTACGTGAACGAGCTCCAGTCATTCACAGTCTGCCCGGCTACCGGAGGAAATCCTGAAGCCAATATTAAGCTGAATGACGGTATAGTGGAGCCGGGTACATTCGTCTCCATGATTTCGCAGGACGATGCTAATCAAATAGCAGAAAGCGTAGCTAAGTCATTGTTAGTGTGCGTTACTCCTGACCAAGTTGGCGGCGGTCCAAACGGCCCTTCCAATCTTTCTTACGCTAGCATGTCTAGAGCCTACATGCGTCGTATTAAAATATGTAATCCTGACACAGGGGAATCTGAGGATGTATGGGTGTTTAAGAACGGCGCAGAATTCATCAGCTCTACAGATCCTGATGAAGATGACGTGCCTGTATACTTTGCAGCCTACAGAGAAAGTAAAGGGCCTCCTCCTTCCTCTACTGATACTTCACAGCGTAGAAACTATGCTTTACAGAAACCTGTTTAATGTGCTATAAATGCATATGAGCTACGAATTTTTGTACATAGCTGGCAGCTTAATTGTCAGCAGCATTTTAATGTGGTGGTTCAATACCAATCTACCTATCCATGTGGCTTACATGTGTAGGAGATTAGGAGTTAAAAAGTCAGATCCTGAATTTTGGGAATCTCCTACTATGACTCCTATGCAGTACTGGACTAAAACAGACTTCGATGCTTGGAAAATTAGAGCTGTACCTGCCTGGCTAGACGAGCTCACCTCATGCCCTGGCTGTCTGAGTATGCACATAAGTTTCTACTGCGCTTTATTCATTACTTGCGCGATGCCTAGAGATCCATATTCTGTACTGTTCTTTTTCTTAGCTTGGGGCGGTTGGCCTTATATCGGGAACTACTTGCTTAAAAAATTAAACACTAAATAAATGCGTACAATATTTGTTCAAAGGATGGTTAATGGGGCTCCTGTTAAATGGCGCATGGATGTAGACGAAAACATGGTTGTGCTTTCCGAGGGTCCTGCGGATTCGTTTAACGATAAACAGCCCAATATGCCAGTGGAGGCTATGCTTCGCGGTAATGCAGCTATGCATGCGCATATTGCTGAGCTCCAAGCCTCTGCGCGGAGCAGACAAGCGGAGACTAATCCAGGAGCTGTAAAAAGCCCACAAGACCATGCGGTAGAAGCCTACAAACGCGCTCTAGATTCCCGGGGTATCAAGTACACTGTGAATGACAAGGGACAGGTAATTGTCACGAATGTACCTGTTAGAGAAAAGCAGATTATTCAATTCTTTGATTTGGATCAGCCTACGCCTGATGTGCCAGGTATGGAAGACATACGCACTAATTACAAAAATGAATTAGAGCAAATGCAGGCTTCCTCCTGCACTACTTGTCAGATTAATGCGCTGCAGCGTAAATATAGGGATGTATTAATGCGTACAGTTTTCAGCCAATAATATGACACCGACAGACAGATCAGATCGACTAGTGCATGGTATCTCCAAATACCCTGATTTGGCTCGGAGATTAATGGCGGAAATAGCGGCTCTACCTTCAGGGTGTAGTCAATGTCACACAGGTAAGGTCACAAGAAAGTACGCTTCACTACTACAAGACAGAATACGCAGAACTGATGTGAGACGCAAGTAGTCCTTGAGTTTAGTCATATTTAAACTATAAATAGGTTGTATGACTAACAGCAGTAAAACTACGGATTTAGATAATGCCTACCAGGCTTATATCAGCGATCCTACGCCAGATAATCTGTCTACGGTAGTTGATCATCTGCACCCTGTAATTAATTACAGTGTGTCTTCAATGAATGAGTATAATAACAATCTCATTAAAAACAAAGCCAGGATCTTCGCAGCCCAAGCAGTGCAGAAATACAATCCTGAATCTGGAGCCAGTTTACCTACATGGGTTAGTGGGCAGCTAATGCAGCTGAAAAGGTTCAGGCGCTCCGTTAATCAACCCATTAAAGTTCCTGAGCGTATTCAGTTGGATGCTTATACTTTATCCAAAGCAGAGCAGGACTTCATAGATAAATATGACCGGGAGCCTGACCTGGATGAGTTAGCTGATCATTCAAAGCTGCCCATCCGGCGCATCACTAAAATTAGAAAAACTTTCAGAGCCATGCCTAGCCAGTCGGCCATAGGCGATACCATGACTCAATCCGAAACTGACTTTGGTTCTGAGGCTCTGGATTACATCTATAAAGACGCAGATAAAGTAGATCGTAAAATAATCGAGATGAAGCTTGGTTACGGCGGTAGATATGAGCCCATGGAACCTAAAAGGATTGCCATCCAGCTTGGTATTACGCCCAGTCAATTAACACGTCGTTCTGCGAAGCTTGCTCTGCGGCTGCAGGAAGTAGAGAAAACACTCCAAGATATACAATAATGTTTGTCACTACAAAATTGGAAGCGGGCTTAGCTTCTGAAAATTTAAATAACATTGACGCTTACGTAAAAGGTAAAGTGTTCCCTCTGCCTGTCGAAACGGCAAATTCTTTTGAGGCCTACACGAACGAGCTTAAGGGTCAATTTACTGCGGCCAATGAAGCATTGACTGATACAACGCTGCAGGACGCTAAACTTAGGGCTGAATTAGTTTATACTACCGCTATCTACAGAGATAGCTTATATTACCTAGCCGGTAGAAAAAGGCTACTGGGTTTATCTGTAAACAACAGCTACAGAGAAACTTATCAAATAGCTAAAGTAAGTAAGGACACAGCTAGGGCGATTAACCTGTCTATTGTATGAAAGGTTTAAAAATTATATTCAACACAACTGAATCTGTTATAGACACTACATCTTATGTAGAAGGTTTTGACGCGTCTATTCAGAATGCATTAGTAAATATTGCCACGCAAGCAGGTACAGATAATATTTATGAAGATAAAGGAACTTCTTTATTAAAGGTAGCGGCGATGGGTAAAATAGTGGGCTTTACTGACGCTACGCACGAGGCTCAGATAGCCGCCCTCTCCACCCTGTTCTTCTCCCGGGATAAGGACGCTGCGGAGGCAGATACTAATAGGATTGGTAAGATAGACTTACAACCAGTGGAGTATACGAACAACAGCTTAAAAATTACTGCAGCATTTACAGACTTAAACAATACGCGTACAGTAGGTACCGTTACATTACTCTAATTATGGCCTTAGATTTTATCAGCACTTACTTTCCTGATGTCAACGATATCGATGCTGCAACACTGCAATCAGCTCGAGATAGGTTGGCTGTGTTCATTCAGAAAAAGTATCCAGATCTGGATGTAAAGCCTACATCTGTATTTGGCGATCTTGGCTTATCTCCTTTTGCCTATCTTATTGCTTCTTTTGAAACAGCCACAGGGCGGTTCATGAGCGATCTGGATTTAGAGCAAGTAGCCAGCGGCGTAATCTACAATTGCGATTTTGTTAAGAAATACATTAACAACTTTGCTACAGTCGATACTGCTACGCTTAAATCTTCAGGCGTTATCAGACTGGTATTCTGTGTCGACACCAACTATACCATAGATCGCAGAGCTAGATTTTTATTTGACGCTGGTAATGAGTTTACCTTGCGGCTGCCTAATCCTGGCGCACTTAATATTTTACCCGTGGGCTCTATCCCATCTTCCGGTGTGAATGAGTATGCCCTCAAACAAATATCTGAAAACGAATATGCAATCGATATTGGTGTAGTCGGCACTATGACTACCCAAGTAGTTGCAGGCACTTCCGGCACCACGGATTACACAGAGGGCTTGGCGGATATGGTAGCCATTCTCGCTGTGACTAATTTTGACTTTGGGCTGCCTTCTGAAAGCTTAGCTACGCTCGCTGCTAAAACTAGAGAAACGTTTTACACGGCGACCATGACTACAAGGTCAGGAGCTCAGAATTTCATGGCTCGAGAATTCCCAGACTTAGCTGCAATCTCTCCCATTGTTCCCGGGGACACTGCTGCTATTAGAGCTTCCGTGAATCCTCTTGGAGTTGCTAACGGTAAGATGGACGTCTGCGTGCAGTCTAAGAACTTTGGTACGCCTGTCAGTCAGACTATTAAACTGGTATACAGCTCCACAGCCTCAGCTTTTTATGGTGTGCTTGACCTCGTGGAAGTACCGCAAGTATTAACGTCTATTAAATACTCCGGTGACGACTCCATTGATTTAGGGGTAAAAGGTCCTACTGGCGACATTGTTGTGCTGGCGCAAAGCTCTGATTTTGCTAAGGCCCCTATGCTGACCTCGGCTTATTCTACTTATGAAAAATACTGGATCAAAGTAGCGATGCCTACATCCACTGGTGGAATTGATTTAATTACTCCTCAAGTTTACAATGATGAGCAGTATTCATTCTTCACAGTTACTTACTCCTCAGATCCTCTAGTTAAAGTTATTTCAGATTCTCTTAGCAGTTCTGATCTAACACCTGTAGGTGTAGATGTGTTGACCAAAGGTTTCGTACCTACGGTGGTAGATTCACTGCTTATAACTTATACTAAAAAACCTGGCGTGACTATGGCTTTGGATACTGCCAGAACTGAAATATATGAATACTTCAGAACACTGGGGTACAACAAAGTTTATTCTAGCAGCAAGATCTACGACGCCATGTTCTATGCTGGAGCAGACGATGTAGTTTCAATTACTGTAGATTCCTATGTGCAGTGGTCCATCGGGGACAAGTACATTCCAAGTTCAGTAACGCAAGGTCCCGGCAGCGCCGCCGTGGTGACGCCTGCATTATTTGAAGCCGCCTCCTCTGCTGGCTATACGGGTCCGGCAAGTATTTATAATAACTTGTCTGCCACCTCAGCGCCAGAGACGATAACCTACAGCGTACTTGAAAAGCGTAACAGAGGCTACTACTTACCTAAAGAGAATATTCTGTTCTCTGAAGTCATAATGTAATGAACAACATTCTACTCAACAGGCATAATATTTTTGGCAAGCTGGGAGATTTCTGGTATCGTCAATTATCTGAGTCCTCCACAGGGGGTACTAATTTTGCGCGTAGCTTCATGCATTTGATGGACGCGGATTCTTCTGTTGGTAAAATGGAAGCAGTAGCCCAGCGCCTCGCGGGCTCAGCAGAAAATATTAAATCTAACTACGTAATTCAGTTCAATCCAGCTGACGTGACCGTAGTAAATTTGGATCTGAGCTTCAGGTCTGTAACTGGCGCTTATTCTGAATTAGATATAAGCAAGCAGGAGCAGTATACTTTACTGGAGAGCAGCTACCTACAAATAGAAGGGCTGACTGGCTCGGCTGCTCCGGAGAGTACAGAAACATCGCTGGCCAATGTTCTAGGCGATAATGACGGTGGAGGTCTAATAGCCCCTGTATCTGGGCGGTCTCTTGCGTTGAGCGCTGAAGAAGCCAGACCTATGTATTCGGTTCCTTTAGCGGCTACAGTTCTGCCTATCTGTATTACTACGCGCACACAGGAGCTCACCGTGGGCTACAGTTTCCTTTCATACCCAGGGCATGTTCTGTTTTACGAGAATCCCATCGACCTATTCCCGGACAGTCAGATTATTTGTCGATCCGCTTATGTTTTGGAGTCTCATTTAATGGACTACACTTATCAGGTAGATAACCTATACAGCGATGGGTACTACGTAGCCAGGTACATGCGCATGACGTCTTCCGCTAAAGCACTGAGACTAGCTTTAGCTGAAATAGCAGGTTTGCCTATTATAAAAAAAGAAAGCGTGCTGCAAGCTATCTATTCCGGGCTTACCTACACGGTTTATGAATTTGACACGCAAGTAATTAGAGTCCCGTACTATATAGATCACGATGCTCTTGTCGTAGGTACTACCTATGCTGCTGACACAATTATAGGAGCGGATTACATAAAAGTGTATTCTTCAGGCAACTCTGATGGAACTCCCTGGTACAGAGCTACTGAACTACAGGATGTGTGGACTGCACAAGGTTTAGACCTTAGTGGCGTGACTCCCTTTAGTTCAGTTATTGTACCTGACACGGCAGGAACATTTGCTTTTAATGGTGCTACAAGCGCAGGAGCAACCGCACATTTAAAACTGACAGGCGTGACAGGCGCTACAGTTACAGGATACTGGAACAGCGTTTCAGCTGCCGAAAGTTATTGCGGAAAGTATATCGCGGACATTCCTGGCGTTACTGCCGGGGCTACGGCTAATTGCATCGATTTCTACTTTGATAATATGCTGACGTTCAACTCGATTATTATCAAGCTCAAGACGCCAGAATTAGGCTCTGAGATTCATGGTAACGTTATGTCTTTCATCAGAAGAGATTTGCCTATAAACCTCACTCCTATTATATTACTGTAATGCATATTAGATTAACAAGGCAAGGACTGCAGACGCAGGAAATTAATGGGCAGCAAGTTTGGCCCCTGAAGGTAACAGCCTCTGTTATCGACAACAGCATGCCTTCGTCTAAAATATTTGTGTACCATGCCAGCATGGGCGACGACGCCTATCAGGGTGATGTATTTGAATGTGTGGCGAGCTTGCAGCAGTACAATGATTTACCAGAAGACGCTGCTATTGTAGAAGGGGATGGTTACGTGGTTCCTTACTACAGATTGAATATTTTATACTTCGATTGCAGGTCTCCGGAAGAAGCCGATACGCTGTGGAATGATATTGTTGAAGACACGACAGATCTAGTTAATAACTACATATCATTCGGTGAAGTTAAAACCTTAGAAGTAGTAGACATCTAAAGTGCAGACCTACAACCCCTCTTTAAACCTTACAGGCTATAACCCTTTATCACTCGATAAGGTGGCTACTGTGACATTTGCTGATGCCAACGCGACGTTTCTGGTAAAGCCTACCATGACAATTTCCGGGTACAACTTCGTACCCGCCAGTAAATCAGATCAGCGCATCCTGGCAGACACAGAGGGTAAGTTTAATATAGTTCTTTGGACAGGTGAAGCAAATCAGGTTCCTGGGGAAGTTTATCTTTCCTTTGTTAATATCGGAAATGAAATTCTGTGGGCAGATGGTTTGCAGAAATCAGTGTTCCGCCGTTTAGATGGCTCGGCCACAGTCCTAGAACTTGTATGGAATAATGAATACGGTATATTACCTGTAGGTACTATCTTTATTTACTGCTTAATTAACGGCAGGCAGACAGTGTATGAAATTGTAGTACCTGATAGTCCTTTCCTTCAGAAGAACAACTCTTCCTTTACTGGCGCTAGCTTCCTGCTTCCTCAGATTACCGCCATTCCTGGGCCTCAAGGTAATACAGGAGAAACTGGGCCTACAGGACCTATAGGTCCTACAGGCGCTACTGGGGACACAGGAGCCACAGGCGCAACGGGAGATACAGGTCCTACGGGTCCCACAGGCGCTACTGGTATTCAAGGTAATACTGGACCTACAGGACCTCAGGGTAGCACAGGTAATACAGGTCCTACGGGTCCCACAGGCGCTACTGGTATTCAGGGCGAAACAGGACCTACAGGACCTCAGGGTAGTACAGGTAATACAGGTCCTA
>ERZ869929.15-NODE-15-length-123229-cov-19.873999_pt1 | contig 123229 bp, 131 predicted proteins | sample MGYA00579312_ERZ869929 | MGnify/ENA primary metagenome ERZ869929 (study PRJEB32216, sample SAMN09231818) | wastewater metagenome | place: USA: Maryland | collected 2016-08-09 | study: EMG produced TPA metagenomics assembly of the PRJNA472060 data set (Reclaimed... | reverse complement strand
CATTACTTAATATTTTTAAATAAACTTCTATTTTTATTTGTCAAACCTGAAAAGTTTGAATTCATGCCCATATGTCTAAAAGGACTCCTTACTGATAATTTACTTAATTTTTGGGTATTTTCCAATTTATCATTTGCTATTTCCACTCTTGTAGCTCTTCCCCTGTTGTTTTGTTGTATCTGAGCAAACGCCACAAGAGAGCAAAATGAAACTAAACGGTCTACGTTTAAACCAGGTTGATATTGTTTCATCTCCTCTAATAACATTATGTCTGGTATTCTTTCCACCCCATGATGAGTTTTTGTTATTTCCCCATTCTCATTTGTGTGTACATCTAATTCTTCCTGTAGAAATTGTATCCCATAAGAAATAAGATGGGTTTTAAATAAGGTTCCTGTATTCTTCCACCCATATGTAGCATATACATTAGCATTAGAAGATAGTTCTTTTAAGAAAGGAATCTGATCTTTTGGTACAAGATATTTCTGCTTTCTCTTACTAATCATATATTGTATAAAAAGACTGACGTTATTCTCAACAAGAGTCCAAGCATTATACCATTCTATAAGAAGTTCTAGTCTTTCGTGGGTTTTTTGAAGATCATCAAACCTACCACACCAACTTGCTACAATTCCATCACGTTCAAAATGGGATTTTACCTTACCATTTCCTTCATCTTTAATTACTTCTGTAGGATTTTTGTATATAAATATACTACATAAAGAATCTGAAGTTGTAGTTCTACCCTCACCTACGGGGTCAATAGAAGCATAATATGTACCCCATGGAGTGTTTGGAATAGGTCTTTCATATATGCAAATCACCCCAGATTTATCTTCCATAGTTTTATCTATTGGAAATTTCTTAATGGGTTGTCTGTTTGATTTCTTTGCTACAATTTTATTTTCCTCATTTATTTCTAGCTCAACATATTCCACTGGATATTCACCTTCCTCTATACGTTTAATTTGATGTGAAATAAGATGTGGGGGAAAAACAGATTCTTTTCTTACAGCAAATGCTTCTTCAATATTAGTGGGCTTCTGAGAAATACGAAGCTGATATTGTTCTGGACTAAGATCTTTCTTCCACTGTTTACGTTCCTCATATATTGCTTCTAAAGCTTCTTTCACTTTAGAATTTCCATACTCATCTATATAAGGAGGCATACTCCATTGTTCAGGAATAAACAACCCCGTCTCTCCAATTGTTTTGTTATGATCTAATAAGTCTGTAGTGACAGCAAACATCCCATATTTATGGGGATATAAAATCATTTCTTTAAGAGGAATACATTGATCAAGATCACCCACAGATCCAGCAGCAATAAATGTACCTGTAGTCACCATACCAGATTGCATAGCAGGTCTCATAAACTCATATGTTTCCATCATCTTGGGAGCAATACCAGCTTCCTCATGAAAGAAATAAGTGACAGGACCACCCACACCATTGGTAGGGTCTTTCTCAAATGATGTACCTGTTATAATAGACTTATTACCTTTATATGTATCCCTACCACCAATTCTCACTTTAATACGTTGTTGCCATGAGAATGTCTTATCTGGATCAGAAGGTCTATACCAAGCAGTGTGTTCATTAAGAAAGTTGCGGTATTCATTAAGCATTCTCCACGAACCTTTCTCAGAAATGTAGTCTTTAAGACTTGCTCCTATCTTATTTACAGAACCTTCTTCAAACCAATACGTATTAATTAATTTTGCCATATGAAAATACGAACTGGCAATCTGACGTTTCTTTAAAATAGGACAATGTTTGTAACTAAGTTCTGCTAATAGTTCATAAAGTGCCATATGATATTGAGCATCTCTCACTTTAGCAAAGTCAAAACGTTTTTCTTCCTTATCATATATGGGAAGAAAATTAAGCCACATATAATAATCTCGAGTGATATACCATTCATTAGAGCCATTTTTTACAATAATGCCTGATTTACACTTCATTTTTTGGTCATCCCAATAAGCTATAAAATCTTTACTTTTAATTGGGGAATTACAATAATATCCTTGTTTCTGAAACTTTTTAGCTTCAGCATTAAATATAAAACTTGTTTCATCAAAACCATATCCCACATCTGGACCAGCATCAATAAAAACACTTCTTACAAAATCTCTAAATTCTTCTCTAGAATTAAATTCTGTAATAGTCCATTGATCTTTCTCATATGTTGGAATACTTATATAGCTCATCTTTCTTTTTCTTTCACCATTTTGAGGAGCTCACCCATTGTGGGAGCTGAGAGTATGTTGTCTCCTCCCAGTCCGTTAAAGTAGTCAGCGAAATATCTTCGTAAAAATCCATTCCACTGATTAGTGTAAGAGTTGAAATGAAATATCCATTCGTATAAATGTTCATTTTTCATATATTTAATTATTGGTCATAAGCTAAATTTTGTCGAATATAGTAAAAATTTATCGGAGATTTTGTTCTTCCGTTTAACCATCTTCTTATTGTACTAAAAGGTATATTTAAAAATTCTGAAAGTTCTTTTCCAGAACCAAAAATTTTGCCAGTTTCTAAACATATAATAGATTTTGCATTATAATGTTTTTCTCCCGAAATAGCATCGCTAATTTTTTGTTTTGTTTTATCACTTAATGTTTTACCTTTCTTTTTATTTGCTATTTTCTGTTTTGTTTCATCTGTATGTTTTTTACCTAAATTTGCTTTGCGTCCTTTTGAAGATTCTGATATTTTTAATAAACTTTCTTTTGTATGCTTTTTACCATAAAAAGAAGCATTTTCACCTTGAATTTTTTTACAATATTCAATTCTTATTTTTTCAAAAGTTTTTGCCGAAGGTTTATATCTTTTTTTATTTCCTGTTTGACACATGTTCCAAAAAGCCTTTAACATAGCTGGTGAATTTGGATATATTGCTGTTAGTAATAAATGTGCAATATAATGTTCTTTTGCAGTTAAAAGCACAATATTTGGATGATTGGTGTTTCTACCATCTCCTCTTCCACCAAATGAACGAGGGATTATATGATGAGCTTCATAATAAACTGAATCTTTTTTACATCTATTTCCAAGTCGTTGTTTATCAACTAAATTATTATATATTTTTTTATAATTCATATTAGTTTATTGTTGGTCATAACCGAGCACTTGCCCACCTCTAACAGTGGATTGTTGTTCTTCTTGAAGGTCACGAAGTATACCTTTAAAAGATTGTCTTATTGCTTCAAACTTAGAAGCTGCATTGATGAGTGCAGTGATGTTTCCATCCCTACCATGTTCAATGTCTGTTGTTTCCATGTATTTTGCAAGTCTGTCCAGCATTGTTTTGATTCCCATATATGCTCTCACTGTAGGAGTTTCATACAACTTCTTTGCTACTTCTAAAGCATTTGTAATTAATTCATCATCAGAATCAAATTCACCACCCACCTCTCTTCTTATCATTTCTTCTTTGTCCACCTCAGGTACATCAAAGAATGGATTAAGATCGGGATTTGGACATGAGAGATAGAATATATAAGCAAATATGTTAGATGATTCTTCTGGATAGGTTTCTATAATTTCTTTAAAAGAATTAATAGTATAACAATGTTCAGAAGGAACCACCTTACTATTCAGTATATCAAATAGTCTTATCATAATTTCATAAGTTTATTCTCATCTAAAGAAAGCTCAAAATCATAAAATCTATCAATGCTATTATCCCTACTCACTAAATAAATTATATCATTTTGTGTAAGCATTATAGCAGTGACAACTCCAAGATCTTGTTCTTTGTCAGTGATGACATACACATGATCACCAATATTGAATTTATTATCTATTCTCATAGTTCTAAAAATTTAGATGCATCTTGTTCGTCATCAATCAACTCCACCACATAGTCTGATTTATTAAATCCTGTTGGAACAAATCGAATAGCTGTTACATGTAACAGGTCCTTACCATCTGTGACAAACTTATTAAGATATTTATTTTTTACATCATTAAGTTTACATGCTTTACAACGTGTAATAGTCCACACATTGTCTTCTTTAATTAATGGTGTTACATTAATTTTTTCCATTTTTTAAATCTTTTAAATGATTGATAAGTGATATTACTTCTTGTTTTAAATAAGGAACAGTGTATTGTACAATCTCTTCTACAATAGGATTACCATCTCTGTCAATTTCTACAACGGGATTGCCGTATTTATCCTTATCCACCTGTTTAAAAATAATATGATGAAGTTTCATTTCTCCAGGTTTGTACAAAGGATTGTGTTTAATAATCATATACATGTAAAGACTAAGCTGTAATGCATAATGATTAAAATTACAATCATCCAAATGACTAACGGGAGGTAGCATTTTTTGACTCTTTCCTGAATAGTCTTTAAATGATTCTTTTTTTATTTCTTTGTTGGTTTTAAAATCTATAATATTCACTTTCTTATTCACCACCTCTACAAGATCTGACTGACCACAAAGTCCTACAGATTTAAGATAGACCATATGCTCTGGATAAATACCTTCTGTAAGTTTTTGTTCTGGAGCATTCTTACTACCATCTAAATTAGTGTTGGGAATAAATATGGGAATATTAACACCTTCTCTACCAATATATTCAAGACCACATATGTCAGCTTCTCTTTGATTGTGATACCAAGTGCCAAGATCTGTTGCACGTTTTGCCTCAGTTTTCCAAGCATCTTTAATATCTTCTGGATTCATTCCATACCATTTAGACTTCTTAGACCTACTCACCTTTAAAGCCGTGGCATCTGCATCAAATGGTTTTTTAAACTTAGATATAAAACTTGTTACAGAAGTCCATTCAATATCTGCTCCATCTATAGAGACATATTTATGTAATTCTGGTATAAATTGTAAAGCCATTATTGTAATTTTTTGTTTAAGTTTTCTTCCTCTTCATCTGTAAGAACTGCTTTCCATTTAGGAACACTTAAAGGACAATCAGAAGAAAGACTTCTTGTTTTAAGAGCAAGACTGCATCCACAACCACCTGTATTCTTATTACAGCATGGAGCTGTACCTATCACTAAACATCCTTCTCCTTTAATATCGTAATGTTCACATTTACTGCATATCAAAAGACGTTGAAATGCTATTTCTTCAATATGCTCTTTTTTAAAGAGATTGTTTTTTATTCCCTCAAGAATCTGCTTTCTATTATTAAATATTTGTTTTAGCATTTCTTTTTCTGTGGGTTTTTATAAATTCTTTCCGTTGCGTTTCACTTTGTAACAGTTTTAACATCTCATCTATCAATCTCACCTTCTCATTAAGCTGCTCTATTATAAGTTCACTGCGTTTAGAACCTCTTTCTTTAATCCTATCAATAGTGTTAAGATGTTTTTCTTTTTCTTTTTCCAACATCCAATACTTTATTGTAAAATTTCCAAAAGAATGCGCATTTACAATAGGAGCCTTTAATTCAGAAAGAGCGGTTCTAATGTCTTTCCAATATGTTGTTACAACATCACTGACAACATCTACAGGAAAATTAAGTTCCATTGCTGTAGACACTATCAAATCTTTAGCCTTTGTGGGTTTCAACAGAAAGAAAATTATAGTTTAATAATACGTTTCCATCTTTAACAACTCCTACAGCATCATCAATAGAAAGCTTTTTTCTATTCTTTCCTTTCTTTGTAATAATGCCTTTTTTCTCTAATTTATTTAAGGAGTTTCTTACACTTTGTGGTGTCTTGAAAATGTTCATTTCACAAGCTTTTCTACAAAGAACATTCAGTTCATTCACATCATCATCTGTAGCTAAAAGAACAAGACATTCTATTTCAGCATCAGACAAATGAAGTTTATTAAAAAAGCAATAGGTGAGAAGTTGATATTTCACAACTTCCCACTTGCTCATGACACATTTCTTCAACACTTGGTTTACTTGTGCCATTGAATTACTTTTTTAATCCTCTCTTAGACATTGGGACTTTCTTCTCTTCTTCTTTTTCAACCTCTTGTGCAGGAATACCTACAACATCACCCACTTTAAAACCTTGTTCTTTCAATTCTGGATTGGCTTCAAGGTCTTCTTCTGTAAGAGTGTGTTCTGTAAGACCACTAGGGTTTTCTTGTGGAGAAGAAATCTGAGCAATTGTATACATTGCTTTCATATACTCAGCACGTGCAACAGCAATACGTGTATCAAGCTCTTGTAATTCAGCTTGTACCTTTTTAAATTCAATTTGCTCTTGCATCCATTTGAGCATTTGCTCTTTTGAAGGAGCTTCATTTGTGGGGGGAATGGTGTTGGTTTCCATATGCTTTATTTTTATAATACAAATATATATAGAAAGTTTAAACTTTCCAAATTTATTTCAAAAATAATAAAGCAGTCTATTCGCAGAGGCAAACGTCACCTTCGCACTCTGGACAGCAAATCGGGGAACAAATTATTTCTTTCATACAATATTAATATACAAATTTTCTACAAATCTATCAAAAAATACCACCATTTCATATTACAAAAAACCATCATATGTCCCAAAACGGGACAAAACTGTCCCAAAATGGGACAAGAGTGTATTGATAATCAATGAGTTATGAGGTTTTCCTATTTAATATTTCTGACAACCTTCTTAGCTTAATAACTTAGCAATCTTTGTGTTAGCAAACTGGAGGAATATACTATCTGATTTAAGCTTTCCTTTCCAGGAAATATATGGATTTAAAATCCAATATTCAGAAATCTCTGTTTCATGTATTCTAATATGAGCATAAACCCCCCATTCAAACAACTTCTTAAATATCCCCCCCACCTTATTCTTTCCAATATTAAATTCTTCAGCTAACACCCTAACAGAAGTTTCATCAGAAAACGGGGTGAGACTGTTTGTATTAAAACTAGCTTTCTCTATCATCTTATATACAATACCAAGCTCTTCATTACTAAGAACTGCGGACAACACTTTAATCGCCTCATTATTTACCAATGAAAAATTATTATAATTCAATAAAGACTTATCCTTAGGTATATTACTATACACCTTTTTTACAAAAGATATTTCACCCGTCTGAGCATTCACTTTAGCAGCCAGCTCATCATCTTTTAATTTAACATTTACATTATACATACGTACACATTTCTACAAATATACGTACACACAACACATTTTACAAATTATTCTTACAATTAATTTTTTTAAAATTTAATTTTTTTTGGTACAAAAAATTGGTTTGTAATTGAGGGTGTGATTACCTTTCCCATCAACCACCCCTACCCTAACTTTGGGACTGTAAAACCCCCATTTTATTATGCTGATAGTAACACTGTTTTCCAAGCAAGTGAAAACACGCGAAGGTGAAACCATCCACCTTGTTACCTGCGAAGGTAATCAAAAAATTTGGTCAAATGAACCACTACGTGGCGGTATAATTGTGGACGTAACCCAACGCAAGAAGGGTGAACAGTACACAGACCGCGAGGGTGTAGTGCAAACTGTCAAAACAGACGGTTTGAATTTTAATGGTGTCATTGGAACAGCAGTTGATGCACGAAATATTGCACTTGCTATCCAAGCAAAAACAGAAATTGACCTGTAATAGGGTCAATTTCTGTATATATATCTACTCTATTTTGATTCATTCTGAATTAATTTAGGGTAGATATATATATTTGTTTTTGTATTGTTTCACGTGGAACATTTTACATAACTTGTTGATTATCAATGAGTTATGTGAGTTTGTTGATGTGATTGTTTATGTGGTAGACAACAGACACCACCTTTCATCACATCAAAAAAGTTATTGCAGTCCACAAAATTTTTTGCGGATTGAAATAGCTATATTTCTTTAAGGTTGATAAACCTTGACAAGCATGTGGGGCTACTACATCATTCTATTTGAGAACTACTAATTCTCTTATAGTATCAAACACTTTAGTAGAGTGTAATGATGAGTTAGTGCAGACTTAAAAACCATGCAGTTATAAACAACTTGATATGTTGTGGAAGTTATATAACTTTAAGAGTATTGTAAAGAATTATGTTCTTTGCTTACGCTCATCTCTAATCCAAGAAAGTCACAGGGTTAGATGCTTAAAGGTTTGTGACGAACCTTGATAATTTAGGAATATATGTGTTAAGCCACATGATACAGACTGGTAATCTGTTGAATCCTAATTATAAATATTAAACTGATGAGGGAAAAATACTAACCTCATAAGTGAGCATAACCAGTGCTTGCGAGTCCTCAATTTTTCTCTTTGCACAACTCACTCTACAAGGGTGAGCAGTTGTAATACTATGATGTGATGTATACTGCTTAAACGCAAGGATAACAAGCTATGTATTACAACTGAGTGCAGAGAGATAAAAAATAAACCGCAAGGACGTACAAGAAGTACAAGCCTAACATGAGGTTGTGAAAGGAAATGTAAACTTCCTTAACTGTGGTAAAAGTCCACACCTTGCTGTTTATTATTTAGTGCAAAAAGAATTATTTTTTATTAACCCTTTAAATTTATATTTTATGACAACAAAAAAATATAAAATAGGTGGTGCTTACTCATACGGTGAGCACTACAATATGACACGCCAAGTTGATCTTGGTGTTGTCATAGCTTCTTCAGAAGAAGAAGCATATTGTATTGCAAAAGAAGCAATGGAAATGCATGCGGCTACTTTGCCGTATGCAAACATAGTGGATTACCACTATGTAAAAGAATTAAAAAAAAAATAAAATCATGCAAAAGATTTACAATGGCACACCACATGCCATAAATGTGGTAGAGAATTCCACCTTCAATGCTTCCATTAGGAAGTATATTGGAGGTGATGTGGTGTTGAGCATTCCTTCAAATGGTATGCTCAATGCCAAAATCAATGCAGTTGACTTACCTGCAATTGATGGAATACCTTGTTTCAGTAAGTCGTTTTCAGGAGTTGATAATCTCCCTGAAGGATACGATATTTATATTGTATCTGCTCTATACGCATCTGCTGCTCAAAAAGCAGGTATGGATATGAGCAAAATATTCACGGTTTCTGACCCTGTATATACAGAGGATGGCAACAGTTTCTTAGGATGCAGAGGTATATGCCCTGCATTCTAATTTTTAAGTATAAGGAATTTACAAGATAGGTCTGATTACACCTGCAAAGTGTAGCAGTAAAGAGCCATGTAATGCATCCTATTCTTATACTTATTAAAAAACTCCTAACAAATTCTCAAGTTAGTGAGGGACACCAGTTTCTTTGATAGTGACATAGCAGTAAAGTCATTTATTCTTTTAGAATATCTGCAAAAGTTTAAGGATGACAGCCTTAATATCAAAGTTTTAGGTGAGTAAACTACATACCCTAGTTTAATGGTCAGATGAAGCCATTATTTCTAGAAAACAGAGGGTTTATCTACTGGGTTGGTAGCCTAGTACCCAATGAGGTAATCAGACCTTTGAAATCAGGTAAAAGCATCCCTGATAAAATAAAAGAAGACGCAGCCATAACAATCTGACCCCACAGCTGAGTGGAAATGGTGATAGTAAATGTGTCTTCTTGGAACCATCATTATATGTTGCAAAATGATGGGGATAGCTTGCTCTGATAAAGCAAGTTGCAACCTCTACAGGATAGGATTGAAAGCCTGAGCGCATAGAGAAAACCTCACATATCAGTAATGTATTATCAGTACAGCTAGGTTGGTAACCTTACAACCAAAATTTAATGCACCATTCTATCTTCCCAAGGGATAGCAGTTGTAAATAGGACTCTATATGTAGTGATACATATAGGATAAGCGTTACAACTGAGTGCAGAGGGGATTTTTAATTTCAATCAAAAGTCACTTTAGCTCAGTGGTTGGAGAGCATCCGAGTTGTACTTGGAAGGTCACAGGTTCGAATCCTGTAAGTGACACTATTTTTACACCTAAAACCAAAAATAAGATGAAAACAAAAGAAACATCGTGCCGTAAATGTGGTGGGAATGGCAAACCATCAAAAGCATTAAGAAATTATCACTATATTGATAAATCTTATTTGCGTGGAGAAACGGAATTTGAAACTAAACTTCTTGATTGCATCAAATGTGAGTCTTGTGGTCATAGTTGGATCCCTGAAACATCACCAAAACAAATCTACATTACAGTAGTAACAAGTGGATTAACGATGTTAGCTAATAAAGTAGCTAGAGTATTACAACCAAATGAAGATATATTTGATGCTTGTAGTGAATTAGCTAAAGAAATAGCTGAAGAAAATAATTTACATTGGAGCAATGTGTTAGTACAATATTTTAATCATTATTCTGATGAAATACCTGCTATGGCTTTAAAAGTACCAAGTAAACCAAATCAAAAACAATTTAAGCAATTCGATGAATCTTTATTCAAAGCTTACATTAGTAAGTTTTCAGATGAGGATAAAGTAAATGCTTTAGCAGTTTTGCTTGATTCATTTGTAAAAAATTATTGGGTAGTGAGTTTTGATAATAGAGGTATTTCTAAATTTATGAAACCAACAAAATAAAAACATTAAATTACTTTAAAAGGTTTTAGTAGTGTTGTTCCCTTGAGAAAGGAATGTAGGAGTAACAAATATAGACGTTAACAACACAGAGGACTTCTCATCCTCAAATAATTCATACCAACAGAGTTACCTTGTCTAGGTCCCTGGAAAAACACTAACAGTAAAAGGGTGATACTGTTTTTAGTTGGGCATAAGCAGTTGTAATTTGTCAATCCCATGACTTAAACTATAAGGCATTATGGACCAATCTTATAGGATTACAACTGATTTTTTAGGACTTTATCTATTGGACTTCATACAATAGAGGCTTTATGGTGAGGCAAAACCATATTTTTTTACCCTTAAAACAAAACAAGTGCAATTCTTTGATTACAATCTTTATTACTTCTTTAATTCAAAAGTTGAAGGAGATAATGAAGACAGTCTCTTTGACTTAAATGATTTTGATAATTTAGATTTTAAAGTTGGTGAAACATATAAATTAAAAGTATGTGATCTATCTGTAAGTGATTACGAAGACCAACCAACTTATCATGATTATCAGAAATACATTCAAGGAAAAGATAAAATTACCATCACAATTAATTGGATTGAACTCCAAGATTTTGATAGTGGTGGTAAAGAATTCAATGTAGGATTTTCTTTTTAACCCCTAAATTTTAAAAAATGACAAAGCAAAAATTCTCTGTCAAAACTCTGCTGTTTAAATCAGCATATGAGTTTCAATCTTGGTATGCATATATTACCAAGAAATTCACAGACATTACAATTGTGTCTGTTCGTTCAATTGGCCGTTATTTTTCATATAAAATCAAGTATTCTATATGAAAACTATTAAGCTAATCTTGATATTTGTGTTTACATACTTTGGAATGTACACACTCTTGAGTGCATTTGGTATGCTGTTATGCGACTATTCATTTCTGGAAATAACCAGATGTGAAGAATGGTTTGCAGCATACTTTTTATTCATTGGTTGGTGGCTAGCTGGAATGGTTTGTTATGAATATTCTGAAAAACTAGAATTATGAGAAACATCATCTATCTAATGACAACCATTGTAGCAGGTTTATTCCTGCTGTACGTGTACAGTGAAGTTAACAAACCAATTCCCAACATGTCTTTTAAAATAGACATTGTTGATTCTAACATTGTTGTTTATGACAATGAAAATCAAATTGGTGTTGTACGACTTCAAGGAGAATTGGATTCTTTACTAACTGACTATGTCGAATAATAAGAAAGCTCTGTAATGGAGCTTTCTTATGTTGGACTCTTAGCTCAGTTGGTTAGAGCACCTGACTCATCGAACTTTAATTCATTTTTGTTTTGCTGGTTCAAATACTTTTTATAACTTCACATTATGAAAAGCAATAGAACATTAAATGGGTATATTTTGGTTTATAGACCAGAACACCCTAAAGCAATGAAAAATGGTAATTGGAAAGGATACGTTTATGAACATATATTGATGATAGAAGAAGATTTAGGTAGAAGTCTATTAAAAGATGAAGAAGTTCATCATCTTGATTTAGATAGGTCTAATAATTGTATTCATAATCTAGTAGTGTTAAATAAATGTCATCACAGAAGATTACACAGATGGATTAAAGATGGTGCTCCAATATTGAAAAATATTGAGAGAATTTCCGTTAATTCAACGAAGCCTAAATTAAGATGTAAATGTTGTAATAAACCATTAAAACTTAAGCAAAAAGATTACTGTAGTAAAAGTTGTTACTTAAAAGGAAAGGAACAGAGTTCTAAGATGAATACTGTTTCTTTAGAGGAGGTATTAAATAAATTATCCATATCTTCTATGTTAAAAGTAGCAACTGATTATAATATTAGCAGTAATGGATTGAAAAAATGGTTATTTACTAAACATAATTTTAACAAGGTAACATTGAGCGAAGTCTTGAGTACACTCAAGAAACGTGCAGAGACTAGTGGAGAAGTAAAGTCTTCTTAATTACCACATTAACACGGAATACCTAAGTCGAAAGATATGGTAGTGACATAGTCCAAAGAGTATAGAAATATACACAAATTTGAATCAGGTGGTCGTAGGTTCAAGCCCTACAGGGTCCACAGAATTTTAGGGTGAAGTGAAAGGGTGGAGATTATATCAAAGCCCTTTTATTTTTATTCCTATGCAAGTATTTTTTAACCCTTAAAATTAAATCAATGGAATACATTGAAATCCCAAACTTGACATTAGATATGTGTCAAGAAAAAATTGACAGAGATGTGTATTACCCATCTCAAGTTGTAGATTTTTTAGCAAGCCAAGGATATAAAAACCTTGGTTGGTTAAATGATGGTATTTTTCCACCAGCATTAGATGATTGGATGGAATTATACAGAAATCAATCAGGAAGTTATACAATCATGGTTTCACACGAAAAAAAATATATCTACTGTGTAGATATGGGTGATTAAATTAATAATAAAAATTCATAACAAATGAAAAAACAACAAATTAACATTAAAACAATGTCAAAAAACGGAAAAGGATTTAGTCTGCTGGTTAGTCTCAATCGTAATATTAACCCTGGTCAAGTAACAAAACTCGCAAAGAGTATTAATACTATGGGTATAATTAGACCCATTGTGACTGCAAAATTTACCTATTTGGGTAAAACTGGACTTTATATCATTGATGGTCAACATCTCTATCATGCATTAATTCGTAATAATATGGATTTTCCATATGTAGAAATTGATGTAAAAGATGATAAAGATCTTGTAGAAAAGATTGCGTTGTTAAATAGCTCTAGTAAATCTTGGACTCTGTTGAATTATATTCAAGCATGGTCATATGTTAAACCTCAGTATAAAACACTGATGAAACATTTTAATACATATGATCTTGAAATTCAACAAGTTGCAAGTATTTTACATAAGAATTGCATTTCTGTAATAGGTGCAAATAATGCTATTTCCAAAGTGATTAAATCGGGAGAATTTAATATTGTCAATGAAAAACAAGCTGTTGTTTTGTTTGATTACATTACAGACGTTCTTAAGATAATTCCGCGTATGGATAGAATTAGCAATAAAGTATTTGTTTCTGCGTATGTGGATTTCATAAATTCTACAAACAATTACAATCATGTTAAATTCTGTACCATTCTTAAGAAACATTCTAAAGAATTGCGTTTTGTAACTGCCGATAAAGATACAGTGGCAGATTTTTTAAAAAGAATCAAATAGGAATTGTAACAACAGCACAAATTTTATATATTTGTGCTGTTGTTCTTTTATGGTCCTATAGTTAAATGGATATAACCACAGCCTTCTAAGCTGTTGTTCCAAGTTCGATTCTTGGTGGGACTACTGTGATGGTTTTCTGTGGAAAGCTTCTTTAAAGATTGCACCAAACAAAAGGTTACAGTAGCCGTTAGACTGTAACTGTAATACGGGAAAACAGATGACTGATGGAAAGACATCAAATAGTCAGGTGGCGAAATTGGTAGACGCTATTCAGGTAAAACAGTTTAACACGAGATGCGACCTCATAAAAAGCCTGATAATAACTGAATGAAGGTGTGAACAATAGTAACACCTATACAGGTTCGAGTCCTGTCCTTGACTACTAAAAAGTAAAATATGATTAGATTTTCTACAAGACTCGTGTTTATATTACCTAAATTTGTCATTAAAATTCCTATTGACAAGAAAGGTTATTTACAGGGTAAAAATGAATTGGCTCTGTACAAAAAATATAAAAAAACAAAAATGTTAGGTAAATTGATTTCAGAGTTCTGTGGAATTGTTATTATGAAAAGATACAAACCACTTGATTCTAAATTAAATGAAGATGTAGTAAAGAATATAAAAAATAAGATAGTAGAACTTAATATAGAAAACTGCGATTTGTACAACCCAGACAATTGGGGTGAAGGTCATATTTTAATTGATTATGGTATAAATGAACGTATTAGTAAGCTCTACTAAAACATAGTCAGGTGGCGAAATTGGTAGACGCACTACTCACAGTGGTAACTTACATAGGGTGAAAAAGAGAGTTACTATACAGGTTCGAATCCTGTCCTGACTACTAAAACAAACTAATTTAAACATGAAAAATGTATTATATCGTCTAATGATTGTGATAGTTTTTCCATTCTTTATATGTTATACAATTTTGTTGCCTTTATGGTTGTTAGATATACCATATTGGATATTAACTAACAGATGGTTGAGAAAAGATTTATATAAAATGTATAATTTCTAAATTTAAATCTAGGTAGTCTATATAAAGGTTAATTGGGGAAAGCTATAACAGCCCCATCTTCTGTTTTTTTTATATACCCAGGTGATGAAACTGGTAGACATGCAGGACTAAACAAATTGTTAAGATGAGTGCATAATTTGGTAGTTGTCTACCTTTTTCGTATATTTGCATACACAAAATGTAAATGTATGAGAAAGGTAAAATTATGCATTGATTGCAACATGAATGTTTCTATCGAAAGAAGAAGATGTAAAGAGTGTGTTACTATTTACAACAGAGAACGGGTTAAAAAATACCATAGAAAAGACAAAAAAAGATATGGTATTATTCTATGTGATGTTTGTGGAGAAACTTTGATAAAAGGCAGACCTAAACAAACAACACACGGAAAGTGTAAGATTCAACATAAAACAGTTGATGATTACAACAGTGTTCCGCGTAGTAAACGAGGCAATACATTAGCCAGACAGATTGTTTTTGATTTGGGTTTTCAACTGAATAAAAATTTAGTTGTACATCATGTTGATGAGAACCCCACCAATAATAGTTTGTCAAACTTTTGGATTGTCAATAGAAAAAACCATGCACTATTGCATCGTTTCCTAGAGAAACAATGGTCGCTATTAAGGAAACTTAATAGTAGTAACTTGGAAAATTGCTGGAATATCCTTAGAGGTCAGTTAACTACAACATGGTTAGAAATAACGGGTGTGAAAGTTATAAAAATAACTGACATTGGACAATCAGCAGCCGAGCCTCTTAACGAAGAATGTATATACATCTTTTCAAATGAGGAAGGTTCAGAGACTACGCCCCAAGTACCCGTAACAGATAATGCTGTGGGTAAAGATATAGTCCAGACTTACAACAAAGAGTAATATAATTCTTTGGTATGAGAAATCATATGTAGTATGTAAAATCCTGTGAACAGTAATGTTCGTGTGGGTTCGATTCCCATCTTGGGTACTTAATTTATTTAAAATGCGCAATCTATTAGAAAAACTAAAACCAGAACATTTACAAACATTAAATGAACAATTTCAACTTTATCCAAACACGACAGAGGATTTAAAAAAAATTCTCAAAGAAAATCACAGCATCATGAGTGTTAAATTTGGACACTTATGTCAGCTTTGTTCTTTTTTAAAAACAGATATTAATATTTCAGACATTTTTAATCTATTTGAACATGACCATAACAATTGATCAATTAATTATTTTTTATTGTATGCTCACTTATATGTTTCAATTAACATATGGGTATAAGGTGATTAAGTATGATGATATTACTGTTGGCATCATACTTTATTTACTTTCTCCTATTTTGTTTCCTCTCAGAATTGGAGCATTAATAGATTATTCTTTAAAAGACGTAGAAAAAGATTTAAACAAATAAAAAAATGAAACATTCAAACAAACACACTTTTCTTAAGGGAGAAGGTACTAACCAGCACACTTTGTACGGAGATTTTACGTACAATGAATTACAAACAGAATTTGTAGAAATTAAAGTTAAGAAAGATTCTGTATTGAAACATGAACAACCCGATGGTTCATTTAGTAATGAACATCAACCTCTCAAAGTTGAGAAAGGTGATTGGGTGATGGGAAAACAAGTTGAGTACAATCCGTTTGAAGGTACAATTACACAAATCTGGGACTAATGGCCAATCCAATGATTCACGCAAAATCAAGTGTTAAAAGGTGGGGAGGAAATGTTCTTGATTACATACAACTTCATGAGTTGCTAGATAGTCCTAAAGCCACTATGAACAATAATAGTTCACGACTACTCACCCACAACACATGGTTTGCATATCAAATTATGCCTAAAATATTTGGGTATAATATTATAAATTCAGATGGTAAATCTGTAGATGTTGTAGATATTGCTATGCTACATATTGCAGAAGACTTTAGAATGAAGTTTGTACCAACACCACAAGATTATCTGAAACACTTAGAAGTACAACCCTGGATGTGTAACGGGGTTAAAGAACTGGAAACAGAAGAAGGAAAACAAATTGTTAAAAATTTAATAAATAAAATAAATGGAGACTAAAGAAGCAATTGCACTTTGGAAAGAAAAAAATGTTGATCGTTGTATTATGGAATTTAGTTGCGGTGGCGATAGTATGAACGATTATAGTTTTGTATTATATGATGATTCCGATAATGAAGTTGATTGTAAAGAATTGGAAGATTATTTTGAAAATGAGGTTTTTCATAATGTAGAATTTTATGAAGCATCTGATGGACACTATTTAGGAGAATCTGGTGAAGTTGTAATTATGCTTGAAGATGATCAATTTGCATATCATAAAGATTCTAACAGTGAATGGAGTGAGCAAGCTAGTGATGCATTTGAATATCCGCTTACAGATGATCAATTTAATGTTGTAAATAAATATGTCAGAAATATTGTAGGTGGTGATGAAGGAGATTTTATTAACTACCGTATAGATTTTATTATGACAGATGAAATTGATGATATTTTACAAGACATTAAAGATGATATTCATAATCTTTCTGATGAACATGAGTTTGTTGATCAAGAAGGTGATTCTGAAAACTGGTGGAGATATGAAGCTGAACTGGATGTTGATAAGAAAATAATGAATGTAACAGTAACACGTAATTTTATAATTGAAAGAGACTAATATGAATATTGTACTTGATAATAGAGAATTTAACTATGACTTGGGATGTCGTCTGTTAAAAACAAAATATAAAGAAGAAGTATTTCCAGGACTAGAAGATGTGTGGGAACATATCAAACCAATGACATTTGAAGAAATTGCAAAAACTATTCAAAATATAGAAGAACGTAGAATTGCAATCAATTGTCTTGGTATTGAACAACTTGCTAAAGAAGTAAATCCACAATTAATTGACGAACAGATTATTTCTAAAGAAACTTACTGGGTTGATGAAAATGGAGATCTTATTAGAAAAAAATTTAAAGATAAATATCAACTTTATAAAGTGGATGGTAGTAAATGGTCTGAAGGTGTTGAAACACAACGCTGGAATGTTCCTAATAATGTATATTTTGTAAAATGTAAAGATACAAGTACAGATAGGGAGTATTTCATTTGGGTGGATGTAGTTTCTGTATATAGAACTAATTATAATCCTGATTATATAAGTTCATTAGAAGACTATGGAAGAAAAATTAATGCTACACAAGCAATTGCGTGGACAATTCAAACAGATGTTCAACAAGGTGGTATTGAGAAGATTGTTCGACAAGGTGATTGTGTATTCATTAAAAAGAATGAAAATGCCACTAACTGTATTGTGAGACATCTTACAGAAAAAGAATATCTAGAACTATTAACAGCGGAAAGCTAATGGAAACATTTGATTTTACTTTTAAAACAACAGATGAATATTTATCTGCCAGAAAAAGAAAATACATTGAAAGCTATAATATGGTGAGAATCAGTGTATCTGAAGATAGATATTCTGTTGATTATCCTGTACATTCTGAAGAAGAATTTAAAAACATTGTAGAACATTTAGATTTAAAAAAAATTTCTTATAACGTATATCCTGACGTTCATGCATATGACGTTCAAGACTACATTTAAAATTTAAAAAAAATGAATATTACTTTTGAACACAACGCCAATACAATTGGTGAAGCTATTAATTTAAACAATGATGATCTTCTTTATACAAAGAAGGCACTCATTTTTAGTGTATTAAGTCCTAGAGTATTAGTAGATAAACTTTATGATAATTCTGACGATGCTCCTTTAAACATGTCAACAGTAAGTGGTAGACTTGAACTTGGACTTTCTCTTCTTAAAAGTGATGAGATGAAATTGTTCTATCTTCTTAACTTTAATGACATCTATGAAAAGCTTGTAGAAATGTATGTGATTTATAAAAATCCAGAAAAAATTGAAGAAGTTTTCAAAGATAAAGGTGAAGATAGTGATGGACTTACTACAGCAATAAAAAATCTCATGTTACAAGTTAAATTAAAACCCATTAAAGATTTGATTAATTATATTGAACAATCAAATGGTGATTTTAATACATTTGTTAATCTGAGTGGTAATTTTGATATTCCAACTGAATCTGAATAATTATGTCTGAATTTTTGATTTCCAGTATTCCCTGTATTAGAAAGAAAATAATTGAACTGAAGCGGGAGAATAATACACTAAGAAAGAAACTTGAGGAAAAACAAGAGCAAATTAATAAAACGAATGCTTTTTGGAAGCGTAAATTTCATAAGAAATAATTATAGCTCTATTATCCTCAGTTATAATTTATGTTGGTAAATTATGTGATAACATATAGTAAATTTACACTATATGTAACACATGATTTACCAATTACCTACAGGAAGAATTATTGAAATATCACTAGAACAATATTTAGAAATGTCAGATGATGACGTTGAATATTTTATTGCTTATGAGATTGGTGAATTTGCTGAAGATCCTTTCTTTGGATCTATGTTTTATAATCAAAAGCATGTAACTATTGAACCAGACATCACCACTTTAGATAGTGTTGAAAAACTGTCAGATTTAGATATTGAAATTCCAGAAGAATAAACAAAACAACAAACGATTGTAAGGGTGAGACTATTCTCACCCTTTTTTATTTACCAAAAATTGACTAAAAAATGAACACAAAAGTCACAGTAACAGCAGATGAACTTGGGAATGTCATCTGTGCATCATTAAATCCTGAAATTGGTTATATTAAATTGGAACAGCAAGTGAATAGTTTCAATGGTAATTGGGTTAAAAATCAAAAGCGTACAGCATTAATTTTTGGAAAGATTGAAGATTTGCGTCTTCTTGATTTAACTGCAAATCAACAACTTGATGGCAAGATTATTATTGAAGAATCATTTGTCCCATTTAATGTAAAGAATGCAGAACGTGAAATGAAAATGGCTGGTGAAACAGGTATTCACTGTCATGTAGATGGACAACCAATTTATAGAAGGTCTCGTTATACTAAAAATATTAACGAACAAGATACATTTATTCAACATACAAATACAGAAGAAATCAAAGAAGCTCTTGCTGCTATGAAATCTGTAAATGTTGTACTTAGCTAAAACAAATGGGGGAGTTCTAATATGAATTCCCCTATATTTTATTACCTTTAATTCATCCTAAAATGAAAGACTACAAAGTTGCAACAGCAACTACAAAAGGTATCATCATTAATTATACAGACACAAAGAAGTCGTATTATATTAATTATGATGAAATATCTCAAGGTGTTGAGAGAAACACCAAATCAAGAAGCTACGATGATAAACTAAAATTAAACCCAAAACAAGTAAGACTATATAGACTTGCTATTTATGGACTTGATGCGTTAAGTGATGAAGAAAGACAACATCTTACATTTTCTGAAAAATTAAAAATTGAAAAGAACCAAAAGATTACACAATTAAGAATTAACAGGTGGAAACAAAAGCTCACCAATGTTAAAGTTGATGATTTGTTGTCTAGTCTTTTTCCAAATTCTAAACTTGTTTTAGGAATGAAAATGTCTGAAGATTATTATTGTGACTTTCACACAAACAATCTATCTTTTAAAAGTTTGGGAATAAATTTTAAGAGTTTAATTAATAAACTAATTGAATTTAAATCTCTCCCAGATAATTTTTACACCATTAAATAAACATAATATGTATCATATTGTATTTAAAACGGAAGATTTACAATTTCCAACAGGAATTAGTATTCAAGCAAACAATGCTATTGAAGCATTGAATACATTTTCTGTTACACATCCTTATTCACAATTTATTGTAATGTATAAGGTTAATCAATGTACGGGAGGATTGGAATGGTAGGTAAAAAGATGTGTGCAGGATGTAACAATATGTCTTATATTTATAAGAATATAAGCGGTAAGAAGTATTGTAAGTCTTGTGCATATAAGATTGCACCACCAACCAAGATTAAAAAAGTTAGTGAAAAAAAGAAAAAGCAAGACGATGAGTATTCTAAGTTGAGAAAAATCTACTTAGATGCTCATCCGTTTTGTGAAGCTAAATTACCTGGTTGTACAGGAGAAGCAACAGACATACATCATTTAGCTGGTAGAATAGGAGAAAAGTATTTAGATGTAACAAACTTTATAGCATTATGTAGATCTTGTCACTCTTACATTGAAATTCATCCTAAAGAAGCTAAAGAACTTGGATTTTCAAAAAACAGATTATAATGTTATATTTGTAAAAAATATATAAAATGGAAAAGAAAGAAAGATTATTTTCATTAGATTTTTTATTTGGAGCTGTAGGTGCATTTGTGTGTTGTGCATTTATTAGTTCTATGATTAATAAATATAAGCATAAAAGCTATCCTATTACGGTGGATATATGGTATGTAGCTGGAGATAGATGGCATGCTGAATCAATACAAGCAGATAGTGTTGTTGCTAATGTTATTCATAAAGATGGAAACAAAATTATAAATAATAATATTGTTAATGTAAAATTTAATTAACATGCGACCACTTGATGTAAATGCTAATTATAAAAATAATACACCAGAAATAATTAGTCGTATTAGAGATTTTTACTGGGAAACAATTGGTTGGAGACTTAAATACTTTTATCTATCAGTTAAAAATCTAATTAGATGGTTTCCAATAATTTGCGAAGATAGAGATTGGGATGATCATTTTATTTGGGAGATTCTTAAATTTAAACTTAAGAATCAAGCCAAATATATTGGTGCTCGAAATTATCATGTAAATGCTGAATATGATGCTCAACGAATGATGTTATGTGTTAGACTTATTGATAAAATCCAAGAAGAATATTATTCATCAGAATATATGGATTATCATGAATCTGCATACAACTGGATTAAAATGGATGATAATCGTTACCAATTAGATATTCAAGAAATATCTGAACAGTATGATTTGTACTTAAACAAGCATAAAAACACTGTAAGAAAAATTGTTAATAATAAAGAACTACAACGTGTAAATTTATCTGGAGAGCATGGTATTAGGTATAAACGTAAGCTAGCAATGAACGTAGCTCATTATAATGAGAAAAGAGCACAAGATTTGTTATTTCAAATTCTTAACAGAGACATTAGGAAATGGTGGGACTAGTTTGGCTTCCCACTATTTCTTTTTTATATTTACGATATAATAAAAAGCAATAAAATATGAACTACACAAATATGGATACAAATAAAAAATTAGAATTTAGTGAGGAAGATATGATTGAGTTTGCTTTATTTTACTTTAAACATCAAGGTAAATCGTTAGAGTATTGGGGTAAAGATTTATTTAAAGTTTGGAAAGAACAACAACCTAAAATAATTTATTATGAGTAAACTTACAAAAAGACTAATTGCTTTTAGTATGTATATATATTATTGGTATAATAAGATTTTTAAAAAATGAAAAACGAATACATCATCATCAACAAATCTCAAATAGAGAAAAGAATAGAAGAATTGAAAGAAAGTTTAGCAACATCAGAAGCTCATAATGATAAAATAAGAGCTAGTATTGAAACTTTTGAAATCAAACAGTTAGAGTGGTGTCTATCTCAATCAACTCCTTTAATTCCTGAGATTGAAAAGGCTTTTGAAGCAGGAAGGAAACTAACATTAGACAGTTTTGAAGAAGAGGATTTTCAAGACTATGAAAACTACATCTCAAACTTAAAACTTGATATATGACACCAACTAAACAAACAGTTTATTTGCCCGTAAAGGTAGAAGACACAAGTGGAAATTACATTCCTGATAAATCCGTTTTAATTGTCAAAGAACAAGAGGAAATGGATAAATTTTGGGAAGCCCTAGTCAAACAACAACAAGGTTATTTCTTCACACCAGAACAACTCAACGAATACACTCAATCAGTAATTAAACAAGCACTTGAAACTGCTGCTGAAAAAGTAAATTTAACAACATTAAAAAAATCTCAATATTCAAAAAAAGCAAGGTGGAAAAAAGTTTCTAAAAAAGAGGTAGAAGAAGGTGTTGATTTATTTAGTTATGAAGTTCAATATAAACCTTCTAAAAAATCAATAACAAACACATTTGAAGAAACGTATAAAAAGTTTGAAGTATGAACACACTTGTAAGTTTCGAACTAGCTAAGTTGCTGAAAGAGAAAAGGTTTGAACAAGAGGAAAGACCTTCCTATCTATTAGTAGATTTTAGTCAAACAAATGTATTTAAGGCTAACCCTGAAAATATTGGTGTTGGTGATTTAATAGGATATTACGTTCCTAATAAGACTGTAAATGCACCAACCATTGCAGAAGTAGTGATGTGGTTGTACGAGAAACATAATTTGTGGATTAGATGGTGCAAAATTATTCTTGGAGTGGGTGGTCAGCAATTACCGCTAACGTTCTCGCAGATTGCCGATGGCGGGGACTTAGAACCACAAATGTTCGGCTTAACAGCAAAAAATCAAAAAATGCAGAAAGATTCAAATACTTACAAAACCACCGCTATTGGCAATGTGCTGTTATGTGTAGTTATTTTGTGCGGTTGCCAAAAGGAACGCTATACATATACAGAACAAAAGTGTGTGAATGGATATTATGAAGAATATTGGACAGGAGGAAGAATGATTAATAAGCCTACAATGGATGCTAATAGATTAGAAAAGCGTTGGATTTGTACAGAATATGTAACTGATACTTTAATTGGTTACAGGTGGGTTTGGAAAAAATAATTACACATAACGTAAAAGTGCTTTGCGTTCGGGCGGGATTTTAACCACAAAACTTCAATAGAATGAATACAGATGATTTAACCACAAATGCTGATGCAGGGCAGGTTGCCCCGCCTGACGCAAAACACTTGTTAGCAGAAGTGCCTTATTTGCTATGTTCTGCCATTTGGTACAAAGATTTACCCACTATGCGATTACTTCCAAAGAATTGCGATAAGGGTATTGTATTGTGCGGATGGAGGCACGGAAACATAATTGCACAAATGCAAGCAACAATGGGTTTGCGTACAGTTGTTCACGGTGAAAAGTCGGCAGGTGAATATGAGCAAGGGTTTTTAACCAACGATAACAGATTTGTCGAACGAGCCGAAGCTGCCGAAATAGCTTTTAAAAGTGGGCAAATCAAAGTTGAAAAAACGTATCTGTTTAGTGAAGATGTCTGGTAGTCATTTCTGCTAACTACCATATCTACGCCTAAAAATGGCTGCATACAAGCAAATAATGAAAAAATACAAAAACTTTAAGTATGAGTAAAATAATCTTAGAATTTGATGGTGTTGAAGAATACCAAGAGGCAAAATTAGCAATGGATGCTATGAATTGGAAATTGGTTGTTTGGGATATAGACCAAAAACTTAGACAAACAACTAAATATGGTGTAAGTATATTACATAATGATAAAGTAGCATCTGATATTGAGATTGAAATCGCTGAAAAATACAGAGAAGAAATAGGTCAAATAATACATAAATACTCATTAAATCTTGATATATGACAAAAGAATTTATCCCATACGAACAAGCACTTGCTTTAAAGGAGCTTGAATTCAATGAACCTTGTTTTGCTAATTATACTGTTATACTTGAAGATGGAATTGATTGGTTTACAATTCCTGAACAAGGAATTACTGATAAAACAAGTTTTGGGTCAAGCAAAAATTATAATAGTAAATCTTTTGAAGAAGAAGGTACTATTTCAGCACCAACATTCTCACAAGCATTTAGATGGTTTAGAGAGAAAAATTATGATGTTGCATTTAGAAAGATGGATTATGGCAATGACAGTGTTTTTACTGGATATTATTACACCATCTATAAAGGAATGGAGATGATTGATTTACATGGTGCTGATAAAAGATCTAAAACTTACGAAGAAGCTGAACTTGCTTGTCTTATTAAGTTGATTGAAATAGTAAAACAAAAGTGATATGAAACTATACACAAAGGAAATGTTCTTAATAGCAGCAGAAAAATGTGAGGTGTCAATGATAGATGCTAAACATATAATGCAATACATAGATGAATATGTAACACCTATAGAACTACCAACTGATGAGGAGATAGAAGCAGAAGCTTCTGACTTTGGTAAGAAGTATAGAGCAACAACGTATGAGAAGTCAGCTTACGTAATAGGTGCTAAATGGATAAAAGAACAAATAAAAAATAAAATAAATAAAATATGAGTCATACAGAAACACACTTTGGTAAACTACGTAAAGTAGAATTAAACACATCATTAGAAGAATGGTGCAAACAAAAATGTAACGAGAAAGGTATTACAGAACTTTCAAGTTATTATGATAGTTGGGAAGTAGAATTTATTGATGGTAAACTTAAATTAAAATAACATGATGCAAGAAGCATATGAACGATATAAAAAATTTCATCCTGAGTCAACAATAACATTTGAAGAATGGGTTAATACAAAACCAACAACAACTCCATACATTTCAGATGATTTTCAAATTGGACCAGATGGTGCATTTGAACATGAAGATGATTTGAAAGATTGGGATAACACATTAAATGACGGATTAGAAGATGAATAACGAAGTAAAATTAATAGGATGGTATGGTGATGATCTCACACATGCCTGTTCTGCTTGGACAAGTACAAGTAGAGAACTTACAGAAGATAAGATTAAACGTGTTCCACAATTGCTAAAAATGTTAGCTCAAGAAGGACATCACACACCTTTTGAAAAGAGTTCATTACATTTCTTAGTTACAGTGGATCAGGCAACTCATATTCATCTTCTTAAACATAGAATTGGGTGTTCAATTAATGGTGAGAGTGCTAGATATAAAGAATTGAAGGAAGATAAATTTTATTTACCTGAAGATTGGGATGGTACTTATTGGAATACTAGATTAGCAATGTTTACTAAAGAATCTAATGAGTTGTATCATCAATGTTTAGAAGAACTAACTCCTATTCTTGGTAGAAAAAGAGCTAAAGAATCAGCTAGATTCTTTAAAACATTCAACTCTCAAATCACAATGGATGTAATGTTTAACTGGAGAAGTTTTGCTCATTTTCAACATCTTAGAAATGATGAACATGCCCAAGTTGAGGTGAGAGAAGTGGCACAGGAAATGTTACGACTTGTAAAAGAAATTGATGGTAATCCATTTGAACACACTGTTAAAGCATTTGGCTATTAAATAAAATTAAAAACAAACAATGAAACAAGTATTATTTATTGCAGCAATTATTTTGCAAAGTGTATTTATTAATGCACAATCTTATCACGGAATTAAAGTGGGTCAAGGTATTGAAGCCACTAAAGCAGCAGTTTTAGCTAAAGGGTTTAAATTTATTAAAAAGAATACAGACAACAGTTATACATATCAAAAGAAAATTGATGGTCGAATTGTGACATTGCATGTCGTTTGTACACCTTATTCTAAAATTGTCTGGAAAATGTTGGTTTATGTAGACGAAAATACAAGTTGGTTTGATTCTAAAAGAAGCTATGTAAATATGGTGGAGATTCTTACTAGCAAATATGGAGAACCATCAAGTACATTAGTTAATTGGGAATCACCATACTATGAAGGCGATGGATATGAAATCCAAGCTATGTATTTTGATAAATGTACATTATTGACTTTTTTTAACGACAGTGAGGGAAATTATATTACACTGGATCTTGACGCTTTTACTATTGGAAAATCAACACTTATGATTCATTACGAAAATAAGAAAGCCCAAGAAATTAAAGACAGAGAAACAGATCGTGTAAATCAACAGATGTACTAAAATGTCAAAAATAAAAGTTCAATTTATAGATCCACCTCAAGGCTGGAAATTTGGATTTCCAAGACCATTGGTTAAAAATGTAAAAGTTAAAAAATGGTTGATAGAATCTGGATATCCAGAAGAATTAATTAAAGAATTTGGTGATCATTTTTATTGTAGATATTATATACTAGAAATATCTGAGGAAGAACTTTTAGAAAAATTTAATATGTCAAAAGAAGATGTAACAAATAAAGATGAAACAAGTGGATGGTATGGATGCTAAAAAAACAAGAGATGATATACAATCTGAAGCTTTAAAAGTTGCTATTTCTAATAATAGATGCACTTTGGCTATAGGTATGGGTGTTGGTAAAACATATATTGGATTAAAATACATCGAATATATGCAATATCTAAATAAAAAAAAGCTTAAGGTTTTAATTGCAGCTCCAAAGAAAAGCATCATTCAAAGTTGGAAAGATGAAGCAGTTAAATTTGATATTTCAGATCTATTAGATAGTGTGACATTTACAACATACCTATCTCTTGTTAAACAAGATGTAGATTATGATTTGCTTATTTTAGACGAATGTCATAGTCTTTTATCTTCTCATCTTCCATATCTAACTTCTATTAATTCTAAGATATTGGGATTGACTGGTACACCACCAAGATATGCCAATAGCGAAAAAGGAGAAATTATTAGAATATTTTGTCCAGTGAAGTATGAATACATCACTAAAAATGCTGTAGATGATAATATTTTGAATGATTATAAGATAATTGTTCATTGTATGAATCTAAGCCACACAAAAGATTTGCAAGTGAATTATAAAAGCGGTAGCTTTATGACTTCAGAAGTAGCAAATTATATGTATTGGACAAATAGAGTGGAAGAAGCAAGAAATGGAAAATCTAAACAAATTGCTTCTGTAATGAGAATGAAAGCTATGATGGAATACAGTTCTAAAGAAGTATATGCTTATAAGTTATTTAAACAACAGCAAGATAAATGTATTATTTTTTGTAATACACAAGCTCAAGCAGATAGAATGTGTAAGCAATCCTATCATAGTAATAATCCAGACAGTGAAAACAATCTAATTGATTTTAAGAATAATAAAATAAACAAATTGAGTTGTGTATTACAACTTAATGAGGGTGTTAATATTCCTAAATTAAAATCTGGAATAATTCTTCATGCGTATGGTAATGAGCGTAAAAGCTCACAAAGAATTGCCAGGATGCTTAGACTCAATCCTGACGATGTAGCTACAATTCATATAATGTGTTATAAAAACACAGTGGATGAATCATGGGTAAAAAGTGCTTTAGAAGATTTTGATCAATCTAAAATTCAATACAAGGATGTTTACGCTATTCAAATGGAAATATAAACCAAACGGTAACTGCCCTATTCAAGCAGAAGGTAAATTTATAGGATATAATTTTTATTTTAGAAGTAGATGGTCTAGTGCCACTATTGAATTCTATGACGGAGATGTAGACTATTTTTCATCTGAAGTTGGGTTTAGTAAGATTTTCTTATTATATGAAACATCAGATAGCTATTTTGCGGGATGGCTAGAACATGGTTATTGTAAATATCTGGTATACAAAGGATGCCTTATGTTTTTAATTTATTTGTTCTTTAATAAAATTAAAAGAAAAATCAAAAGTATATGCAAGCTATTAAGATCGATGCGGTAAACCAACAAATCTATCCTGTAGATATTGATGGAAGTCTAGAAAGTATTTACGAACAATTAGACTGTGAATTATTCACTTGTCCTGTTGTATTAGATAATTTGGATACATTATATATTGATGATGAGGGATTGTTAATTGATGATGATCAATATAAAGGTGCATTTTATTTTAAGAATTTTAGTCAACCTTTATTTGGTCACGGATTGATTATTGGCACAACAGAAGAAGGTGAAAATGCTAATGTACTATCCGATATTAAATCTATAGAAAAGAAAGTGAAGTTTATTCCTGAAGAAACAGGAAGACATTTGCTGGATGATCTTAGAGGAAATCTTGGATTTAAAATTTACACTTTCTAATGGCAAAATCATTCTTTTCAAAATTAATAAAAAAGGATGGACAGCTTGTTTGTACTAATGAAACACAGAAAAAGATTTATCAAATGTATGTAGACAGTATTCCAGAAGGAACTATTGTTGAATACTACATTGATATACAATCTGATTCTGGATCATTAGCACAACTAGCTAAAATCCATGCTATGATTAGATCATTAGCTAATCATACAGGTTATACATTTGAAGAAATGAAGATGTATGCAAAAGAAGAAGCTGGTATGTGTTATACCAGCTCCGATAGGTTGATTTGTAAATCTTTTGGAGATTGTTCTAAAGAAGAATTAGCTATGGTAATTACTACTTTAGAAGAAATAGGAAAGAAAGTTAATTTTCAGGTTTAAATATTTCTTCTCTTATAGCTTCTTCTGTATCTTTATATTCAACAAGTCCCATCTCATCTGCTTTTTCAAAAACAGTTTTAATTAAAACTTGCAAAGAGGCAATAGCTGCCATCCAAGGTTCTAATGGTTGCTTTTCTTGAATCAGTTTTTCAATTTTAGCAACATCATCTTGAGATTTACCTTCTAACAATACAGGAATAATTGCTCCAATTTGTTGAAGATATCCTGTTCCAATTTCTATTGGAACAATTGCTTCTTTCTTTAGAAATGGTGTTTTGTTACCATTTTCTAATTTTGAAATAAATGAGTTAGTGTCGGACATTGTATTATTTTTTTACAAATCTATAAAATGATTGCACAAGTTCCAAATTTAAACGAAATAAAATTAAAATTTATTGAGTTTTTAGAAGAGTCTGGTTGGTCATCTCAATTTAAAACATTTATTCATAGTGATGATTTTACACAAATCATTAATAAATTATATGTATTAAAAGAAGATGGTAAGCGATTTACACCACCGCTAAAAAATGTATTTAAAGCATTTGAGCATTGTAAATACAATGAAACTAGAGTGGTTATATTGGGTCAAGATCCATATAATCAATTTGGTGTAGCCAATGGTGTAGCGTTTTGTTGTGAGAATATTCCTAAACCACAGGTGAGTCTTAAGTTTATTCTTAAAAGTATATATAAAACGGTATATCCAGAACTAGAAATTCCTCAGACGCTTAATCCAAGTCTTAGATATTTATCTGAGCAAGGTGTACTTCTTCTTAACACAGCATTAACTTGTGAGATTGGTAAGTCAGCATCTCATTATGAAATTTGGGAGAGTTTCATAAATTATGCAATTGATACACTAAATCATAAGAAAGATAAACTGGTCTTTATACTTCTTGGTAAAAGAGCACAAGAGTATGAAGATATGATTGACGAAGACAAACACTTTATTATAAAAGCATCCCATCCTGCATCAGCCGCTTATGGCAATAATGATCAATGGGATTGCAATGATTGTTTTAATAAATGTAATGAGTATTTAAAAACAAACAATTTTAAACCAATTAATTGGCTAACGCAATGAACACCACAAAAATTGACATCAAGCTGTCAGATCTCTTAAATGATCTGCAAAACGGACACACATGGTTTCAACATGAAGATGTTGGGTATGGATCTATTCAAGAGAAATACAATGCATCTGAGTTGCAAGTTAAAATGATACAAAAACACCCTAAATTATTGGATGTTAAACCAAACATCACTATCTTTAACATCATTGATGATTTAGAAAATGAAACTATATACATTAAAGAGGTTAAAGAACCTAAACAAGAAATTGTTGACGCAAATAGCGAATCAGATTTATTCCTTAACATTTAAAAACAAAAACATGAAATTAGTAACATTTGAAACCAACAACACAGATCAGAATTCCAATGATCAAACACAAGTCAAAGTGTCTAAAAAACGTAAACCAGGGGCAGGTAGAAAACCCATCTATACTTCAAGGTCTGTATCTTTTAGTACTTCTATTCCTAAAGAAGCTGTAGATGAACTGAGAGAAGTAGTAAATACATTGAAAGCTAAATACAGAAAATAAATTAATTTTTAAATCATCAATGCAATGTCAACAATTAAAACTAAAAAGTTAACCAAAGCAAAAGTTGCCGAACTAAGAAATATTGAAACTTCTCTTATTAATAAAGAAGAAGTGTTTAGAATGTTGGCGTTAGCAGAGTGTACAGGAATGCCCATCTTATTAGTGGGCAAACCTGGCACTGCTAAAACCAAAACTGTTATTGAGTATTCTAAAGCATGGCTTCAAAAAGATGGTGCTACTGTAACTAATCAAGATTTTATGAATAAACTTTATATTCTAGAAACTGATGAGGGTACAAAAAGCTCAGAAGTAAAAGGTATGCCCGATCTTCAGAAGCTATTTACAGAGAATAAATATGAAGTTATTGCTCCTATCACCACAGCAGACATCACTGTTATTAATGAGGTGGATAAGGCAAGCTCTAATATTCGTAATTCTCTTTTGGGTGTTATGAATGAGAGGTTTCTCTTTAATGGTAAACATAAAATTCCTTGTAAATGGAAATTATTTGTTGCTACATGTAATGAGATTCCTAAAGAAGAACAAGGAAGTCCTTTCTGGGATAGATTTATTCTTAAGATGAATGTATCCAGAATTAGTGCTGGTGAAATGTATAAATATTATCAAGCAGGTGACAAGAAATATGTAGAAAAAATTCAAATTGGAATTCCTTCTCAACAAGAAATTGATACAGTGGGTATTCCCGTGAATAAACTGGAGAAGTTTCTTGAAGTTGCATATTCTCATCTTTCTGATAGAACTTTAACTTTTGTACCAAAGCTCATCAAAGCAGTGAGTTTTATTTGGAATGTAAGTGTAGATAAAGCCATGGTTAAAGTGGCATCTATTCTTATTAATAATTCTGTTGCTTCTGATTTACAGAATAAGCTGTATTCTCCAGAAGTAAAAACCATTCTAAATAAGATTGAAACTCTTCACAGCTATAATAGTAGTGAGACATTAAATCAAGCTATTGTAGAAATTGAGGGTCTTATTGCTGGACATGCTAGTAGGGGTTCAATTGATCAAGTAGATGTTGAAGAATTGGAAATTGCAATGTCTTATGTATTAGAGACTCATCCTGTAAAGAATACAAGTCAAGAAGTTGAAAAAAACTTAGAACTTGCATTCGATGATGATACATTGCCTTTATAATTTTATTTTTTAAATTAAAGAGAGGGGAGAGTTTTCTCCCCTCTTCTTTTTAAATCATTACACATATGGCAAAGTCATATAAAAGTATGTCCACTATATTTGAAAAAGTAAAAAGTGGAGCAATCAACACTGTAGCAACAAGAAAGTTTTCTGGTATTGATTATTTTAAAAAGAATGAGCTAATTAAACCCTATCTTCATAGTATTGATCAGACTATTTTAGATAAGAGTCTTTATAATATGTTTATGAATCCCACTAGCCTTTCTACTAGTGTTAATAAACAAATAGCAAAGCTTAATACTCAGCGAAGAAAAAAAGGTGTGGATGAAATAGATCTTGGTAAATTTAAAAAGACAATGTGTGATATATACCATGATTTTCCAAGAGAAATTCAACGAGATATATTTAACCAATATTACACAGACATCCATAAACTTAAGTATGAAGATAGGGATGGCACTAATACAAACAGATTCAGATTTTTAGATAGGTCAAATGATCCTGTATTAAAAGTCATCACTAATGAGAGTCATGTAAAAAGCATGGTGTTTTGTAAAAATATGATGCAGTATTATATGTACATGATGGCAAAGCTCAAGTTTGAAGATGAACAAGCTTTTAATGATATGATGAATGATCTTAAGAATAAGAACAATAAAAAGAGTGAAAATGATTCATCTGATCAAGGTGATTCATCTGATCAAAATGATGATGGAGATGAGAATAAAGATCGCAATTCGCAAAATGAGAATAAGTCCAATCCTGGCGGTGGAAATGGAAAAGGTGATGATAAGTTAGATGAGATGATGCAAGATTCTAAAGATTTATTAGATGGTTTGATGAATGAAGCTAAAGAAACTGTCAATAATATTGAACAAACGATGAATAAAGAAGAAATGGAAGAGAAATGGAATGAAATGCTTTATTCTAGTGATGTTTCTGATAGATTTAATCCTGAAAAAATTAAAGAAATAAAAGAAAAACTTGAGAAAATCACTTGTAATTCTGCTGGTATAAAGTCTTTTGTTAAAAAGATTTTAGATAGAAGCGTTTCTTATTTTGAAGGTAAGGAAGAATACATCTATGACGAATTTCTTAATAATCCTATTGCTAGTGAACTATTAGAGTTTGAGATGCTGCATCCTAAATTTAAGAATTTATTTATTGAAGATCTTCAAATTAAAGATGTAAAAAAGATAGGAAAGATTAATGTCTATGTAGATATTTCAGGATCTATGTCTAGTGGAATAGCACCAGGAATTAATAGACTTGATTTCTGTAAAGCATTAATCTTAAGACTAAAAGAAATGGATATATTAAAATCTGTGTACACTTTCAACACTAAAGTTGAACAATTAAAGAACAATGATGCAGATCAAATATTATTTATTAATTGTTCTGGTGGCACATCTCTTACAACTGTAATTAATCACGCAGTTAAAGAAGATGAAAATTGTATTGTAATCACTGACGGTGAAGATTGGGTTAATTATTATTCAGAAAAAATATATTTTGTAGGAATAGGTGATCCAACATTTAGAGCAAGTAATAATATATTAGAACAATATGTTGAAAAAAAGCAGATGATTTCATTTGATGGTGAAAAAGTCTACAACATAGGAATGTATGGTGTTGCTGTTAAATAAATAAAGGGGGAATTAATTTTCCCCCTTTATTTTAACCTTGTCCTCTATTCTTAGAGAGTTTTTTATCTTTTGGACCAGATGATTTTCTAGCTTTACCACCTTTTCTTTTTCCAAAATTGATTTTGTTTGAGTTGTTTTTCATAAGTTTACCATTTAGCGATTGATTGTACTTGAGTTAATATTTATTTTTTCCAAGAATGCATTCATACTAAAGGAGGAGTTGGTTTAGGTTCGTATGGGCTGAATGGAATTTCAAGCAGATATGCGTATTCAGTTGATTCGATGTCTTGTTCGTCTTGTTCGCTAAGGAAAAGAAAATAAACATCGTTAATGTCCTGCACAAAGTTGAAGAAAGTATCTTGGTCAAAGAATACTCCTTGTAATTGCTCTGCTGTTTCGTTAGTTACTATTCGTCCTTCCATGATATGTTATACGTTACGTCCGAGTGTAGTTTGGTAAGCCTGAACGGCTGTGTAGAAATTTGCGGCTTCTGTATCACTAAGTCCGTCACCTATTGATGCGAAAGCGCATTCTTTTGTAGAATAAAATTCTCCAGAAGTTCCATTATTTCTTGCGCATAAAAATAAATTTTGCGATGGCAATGCCACTGTATCATTGCTAATAGTTGCAGCTTGTGAAACACCATTTCTATAAATCTCCCTATCATTATTGGCTCTTTTTACGCCAACCCAAAAACCCTTAGCATCTGTTGTAGTAGTAAAATTTAACGAACTTACTAACATCCCTGCCCAATAATTTACAGCAGGTCGTAACTGATTTAAAGGTTCTACAACCCCAGCCCAGCATCCTATTTCGATTTGAATACCTACTGTTGTAGTTCGTGAATAAAAAGACAAATGATTTTGCGTACTTACATTTGATGATAATGAAGTATTACCATACCCACTTGTTCCATTTCCAACCATACCAGTTGAAGAATGTGTCATTCCGCTTGCAAATGTCATGTTGTAAGTTCCGGGAGTTTTCAAATTTACCGCATGACTGCTTGCCGTACCTCCAACAATAGGATAGATGGCTTTCATTTTCGTCCATATTGAATAGCCTTTCAAATCAAGAACAAGAGTATTGATTGCACTTTGTTGCGTTGCATCAGTTATTCCTGCTGCTGTTATGAATGCTTGTGCATCAGTATCAATAGGAATTAGAGTATTTGAAGTTGCATTTGCGCTGCCGTATGATGTTGTTGCAGTTACACGGCATGTTATATTTTGTCCTGCATCAGCAGCAACCGTGACATAAGTTGATGATGTAGCACCTACAATATCACTCGCACCTCTACGCCATTGATAGGTATAAGTAATTGTTTCAAATCCTACCCATGTTCCTGTTGTAGAACTCAATGTAGAACCAACAACAAGAGAACCACTAATCACAGGCGCAACCGTGTTAACTGGTATCATAATATTGTTAATCTGATTCTGCAACTTACCAAGCGCACCAATCAGCGTATCAGCTGATGTAATAACCCCTCCTGTGATTGATACACCTGTTAATAATGTAGATCTTACACCTGCTTCATCAACTTTTAAATTAAGAGCATTTTGTAAGTCTGTTTGACTACTTAATGTTCCAGTGATGCTACCCCAAACAGCAGCACCAGATGAAGGCACATAAGGAAGTATTTGCCAACCATTAGCAGCATCCCAAAATAATGTATCAGATGGTTGTAATGTTCTTTTAAAAATAATATATGTAGTGGCTGAAACTTTTTTACGAATACTAACCTCAGCAGCAACTGTATCTTTGTTATATATGCTAATTTCTAATACATCTCTTCTTCTTAAATCAGAAGTGATGGCAGAAACAATAGTGACAGGAGTAGTATTACTTGTTAAACCCTGATAAGATGAACTGGATAGACTAACACCCAATGAAGTGACATCTTGAAATGAAGTGATCCATTCAAGCTGATTAGTAGTAACATTTCCTGTTAATACTATTTCAAAAGATTCATTTAGTGTTGACAAATACATGTTAAATATTTAAATTAATTGCCATCCGCTGCTTTTAACCCATGATAAGGTTTTTGCAGGAGTAAGAGTTTGTTTTAATATAATATATTTTGTTCCACCTACATTTTTAGAAATTGTCACTACAGCATTTGCAGTGTCTTTATTATATACAACAACTTGTATTATTTCTCTTTTTCTAGTGTCAGGAGAAAATGAATCCACCATAGTTACAGCTGTAGTATTATTAGTTACACCTTGAGATGAAGATTGAGTGAGAGAAACACCAATAGATGTAACATCTTGAAAAGATGCTATCCATTCGAGTTGATTGGTAGTAATACCACCTGATAATACAATCTCTAAACTTTCATTTGTTGCTGATAGATACATGATTTATTAATATATTGCGTATCTTCCATTAATATCATTTCTGAATGTTGAAAGTGTAGGCTGTGAAGGTAGAATAATTAGTTCTTGGAATTCTTCTACCATTTGATCATCAAATCCTCCAAGTGTGAGTGCAATATTATTGTTACCGGATGAATAAACATTAGTACGTGTATTTGATTTAATAGCTGCATTGTTATTAAAATACACAGCAGCACGTTCAGCGGCAGTAGCATTATCAGCGTCAAAATATATTGATAATAATCTTTGTGATGTTGCAGAAAAAGACGCATTTGCACTTATAATCTGACTACCACTACTATTTATTGCAAGAATCAATATATCACTTGTACTTGCTCTTACAAGCATTCCTTGACTAACACCACTACTGGTAGTAGAAAACAAACTGCTACTATTATCTGTAGGTCTATAAACAGAAAAAATAGAAGATGTGGTTCCATTTATAAGAAATAAAAAGGCAGATGTTGGACTTAAAGAAACCATTGGTGAAAATGCATTCATTTTTTTAGCACATGGTTTACCATTAGTAGTTTGTAACACTCCAGCATTAACTATGCGAGGTTGTCGTGATGCAGTAGTTTGTGTAAAATCATATCCGCTACCAACTTGTTCATAAATGCGAGTTATAAATGCAGAATTAGAACCTGTAAAACTTAATAATGTAGCTGTATCAAGTTGATTTTCTACAAATCCAATGTCTGTTTCTGCATTATCATTACTTCTTCTTACTCTAATTGCATTTGTTGCTGTATTTTTTAATCTAGAAGCTATAGACCAACCATATGCGGTATTAGTTGCATATGAATCTAACAGAGTTGCAGAAGAATTTGGAACAATTGAGTTACTACTATTTGCAGAAGCACTTCCTGCTGCATTTGTTGCCGTTACAGTGCAAGTTATATTAGCCCCAATATCAGTATTAACTATTGAATAAGTATTAGATGTTGCTCCAATAATATCAGAACCGTTTCTTTTCCATTGATAAGTGTAGGTCACATAACTATCTGACCAAGTCCCTGTATTTGACGATAATGTATAACCAACATTTGTACCACCACTAATAACTGGAGCAACAGTATTTACAGGAACTGTATAAATGTTATAGAATCCGTTGATGTTGTTTCTGAATGTAGAAAGTGTTGGTTGAGATTTGACAAAAATTAATTCTTGGAAATACTGAACTCCATCGCTAAATCCACCAACTTGTAAAGGTGTGTGCAAGGTTCCTGAGCTATAAGTAGCTGGATCAGTATTACTTTTAACAACAGAACCACCTTGCATATATATTTGTGCTCTATCAGCAACGGGGGTTGCATTAGCATCACAATAAACAGAATATAATACTTGTTGATCAGGTAAGGAACCACCTGAGTTTGCATTTGTAATAATTATTCCCCCAGCTTTATATGCTATATATTGAGCACCGGAACCGCTATAATTAGCATAAACAAAAGAGCCATTAAAACTACCAGATGTTAAAGTATTCCATAATGTAGTACTTGTACTTTGAGGATTACGAGCTACTGCAAACCAAGCCCAAGGTGTCCCATCAATAGTAAATAAAAAATCAGTTTGTGTTGCAGCAGGGGCTTCCATTTCAGTTGAGGAACTGACTCTTCTCCAACAAGGTTTTCCGTTTAATAGTTCAAGCACTCCTGCATTAACAATTCTCGGCTGATTTGCAGCAGTAACTTGACCTAAGTCATATCCACTACCGTTTTGTTCTACAATTCTGGTTATAAATGCAGAATTTCCTCCGACAAACGTAGTTATAGCATTTGTATCTAAATTACCATTTACATCAAAACCAATATCTCTTTCAGAATTATCATTAGATCTACGAATTCTTATAGCAACTATTGCTGAAGATTTTAATTTACGAGCAACAGACCATCCATAAGCAGTATTAGTTGCGTATGTATCTAAAAGAGCACTTCCAACGACAGGACCAAGACCGTTACTTGCCGCATCAGCAAAACCACAAGCATTTGTAGCTGTAACTCTACATCTTATATTAGTACCAATATCCGAAACAGTTAATAAATATGTTGAATTAACTTCACCTATTATATCTACACCGTTTCTAAGCCATTGATAGGTGTATGTAATGGGTAAATTACCTATCCAAGTACCATTATCTGTAACTGTAAGAGTGCTTCCTGTAGTAGTTGTACCGCTAATTGTAGGATTGATTACATTCATTGGTGATTGACAAGGTTCAACTACTTGATTCCACATTACACCATCAAAAGAATAAAGCTTTCTTGTTGTTGTATCAATGCCAAGTCTACCAGAAGTTACACCAGATGTAGGAAATTGATTAACATCAGCACCAATATATAATGAAAAATTATTTAAAGCAACAAGCTCCGACTGCAAATCAATAATAATTTGATCCAGAATATTAATAATCTGATTTACATTATTAGATGTTGCAAAATAAGATAGTCTGCTTAGCCGCTTTAAATCCATTATTTAGACAATTTTACGTATTTACCAGAAACAAATTCTTTTTTGTTATATCTAGACAGAAGTTCTCTAACACTAAGACCAAATGTTTTTTGAAAATGCGGATAGTCTTTGAATTTCCAATCACCACCCCATTCCCATCCATATTGTTTAAATATTGTAACAATTTCTTGCCAATCTTTTTTACCGTCTTTGTCTCCGTCTAAGAGTCTATCCCAAGATGCTGTTTCATAATTGCCATCTTTATCTTTGTCTATAAGAAGTACAATATCACAGTTTCCAGCTATGCAAGTCTTACCATTTCTTTCTACTACAATAGCTCCAGCTTCTGTATTTACACAATATACTGTACCAATATAGTATTCTTTTTTAATACACTTAGAGTTTTGATTCCCGTTTCTAAGCTCCTGAGTTTTTCTAGATCTGGTTATGATTTCATAATGCATTTTAGGTTCACTCTTTTGAAAGTCTCCATGAGGCAATAAGTGTTTATTCTCCCTTAATCTGCTTGACATACTTGCAGATTTTCCTATAAGAATAGCCAATCTAAGGAAGTCTTCTGCTAATCTTTTACTTGATGAAATATAGTACTCATGTGTATCGTAGTAAGATCCATCACCGTCAACTAGAGCTGTAAATAATATATTTAAGTGCTCTTGATCAGCTTTTATTAAATATTCTGGCATGTGTTTTTGGTAACAATTACCAAGTGGAAACAAAACTTCCCATAAGCCTTTATTATGCATGACAAAATCATGACCAAAATAGTTGTAAGTAAAACCAAGTCTGTTTAAACAATTCTTTATTTTTAACCATACTTCTGGATTTGCATCTTTGCATTGGGATATTTTTACTGAAAATCTTCCGTTATGCTTTCTCTGTACTCCATCTGATGTTCCACAAACGGATCCCTCTGATAAGTAATACCCCATGAATTCCCACCAGTCTTTACTGTCTTTGATGTCAATTAGCTTTTTATGGTAGTTGAATACAGGCATTTCTGTTTTCATATATTCCATCTCCCCAGCAGTTGGTATTTTGTGTTTGTAATCTAAATTTTCTGCTAACACCTCTGACCAGTCTTCACTCCATTTGGCATTTGTCTTCCTTTGTGTTATCATTTTATGATTAGGAGTAACTAGTAAATCTACACTTCTGGTCTTGATAGATACCATCTCTCCCTCGTAATCATTAGATATATATGCTAACGGCTTTTCATATTTCATCTTGCCGTTCTTCCATGTTAAAACAAGCTCATCTCCTGTAAGTTCGTAGAAGTGTTTTATACCTTGATTAGTAAAAATCCTAGTCTGTTCATCAAAACAAGCAAGTCCATAATTATGATAGGATAGTCCAGCTTTTGCATTAGTTACAATTTTTCCAGGTTTGGTTCGTCCTTGAGCAAATAAGGCATCTTGTTCTGGAAATGTTCTTAATGTATGCGTAAATCTACAAATAACATTAGCAGTGAGAGCTTTACAAATTTCTTTGTAAATTTCTTCTGTTTCAGCTATTAGAGACGGATGAAGAAGTTTAATTCTATCCAGAGTGATTTTATCAACCATTAGAATTTGAATATTTTAAATTTAAAGAATAAATAAATAGCAGTTAATATAGCTAGTACAACAATTAATATAACAAATTTACTTTTCTCTTTAACTATTTTTAATTCTTTTTGTTGAATAACTAAATTTTTTTCTTTTATAATTAACTTTAAATTTAGTATGCTGTCAGACTTTTCTTTGTTTTCTTTTGTAAGAATCTCTTCTATTCTTAAATCTCTTACATATTTTGTCTTAGTGACAGTTTTGATAATTGTTTTTGCTTCTGGACATTTTACGCTAACAACACCGTCTTTTATAACAAGATGGGTTCCTGAAGGAAAAATAGTGTCTACATTATACCTTGTAACAATTGTATCGTAAATATACCTTTGATCTATTACTACTTCCGTTTTAGTAGAATCAATAATAATCGTATCGTTAACACAATAACCACGTTTCACTACTTCTTTTGCTACTATTTCAAACTTTTTGTTATCATTTAATACTCTTTTGACAGGATTACAAGAAGATGAAATAATTAAAATAAATAATATAATAATATAAACACCGAATATTTTTAATGAATCACTCATTACAATCTTTTTTAGTTAATAATTTAGAGATTTTATTTATTAGAGTGTCTGGACTAAACAACAAAGCAATACCCATAGCTAATGCAATATAGATGTCAGACCACACAATATTTTCTACAACAAATACAGAAACAAGTGCTGCAAGAAGAATTACAGAACCAACAAGGGTTGTTTTCCAGGAATCAGTAATATTGTTTTTCATATTTGTTATTTTTTTCATCATTTTTATCTTGTGTTAAAACAGCATAAACTCTTTTGAAAGTATCTGGTACGTATGGTTTATCACTATGATTATTACTGTACGCAAAAACTTTAGTGTTTAATGTGTTAACTTGAGATTTAAGATTAATAATTTCTACATGATCAGCAGCAGATTGTGATAACAAGCTTTTAACATCTGATTTAATTTCTTTAATATCATCATAAAGAATTATTGCTAAAAAACTCATCACTGAGGGAAATAACCACGTTTTAACTGTAGATAGAACAGTTTTCTCATTAGGTGTTGCCATCTATAAATATATTTGCTGTAAAGGATAAATAAACGATCTTACTATTAATATACAAAAAAACCATTATAAATAAGACACATGGAAGACATTTTTTTACTAAGACAAAAAGAAGAACTAATCCAACGATTTAAACTTGACTACCAAAGACTTACAGGTAGTTATCCAAATGTTAAAATATTTGAAAGTAAAATGCACAGAATATTATCCCTTGAGGAATTAGAAATCATCATAAATATGCACATTCCTGTAGAACTTTATGAAAAATTTCCTAGTATTAGAGTAAATTGCAGGAAAAGAGAGATTGTAGATCTTAGATTTATATTCTGCTTTATAGCCAAAAAGCTTGGTTATCCTAGTACAACTTTAAGTAAATACTTTAAGAAAGACCACACCACTGTATTGAATGCTTGGAAGAAGTTTGACGGATATATTAACAGAGACGAAGCATTCACTAACAAGTATAAAGTTATTATTTCATATATAAATAAATATTATAAAGATGGAGCTAAAGTATTACACGATGCTCTTAAAGAGCCAGCTAACTCCAAATCAACATTACATCCTGTTTTGTTGTAAAAACAATATAAAAATAGGACTTTTATATAACACTAAGCATGAGGTGTTATTATTACAGAAAGCTGGATTTTTAGATGCAGACTTTAAGGTGACAGAAAAAGCCACCATAGCTCTTGATAATCTCAGTACAATATTTAGAAAGGTTAAATCTACAGCTTTGGAAGACCTCATGGGCCCAGACTATCTCACTTATATAGCTGAATTCAGAGAATATTTTCCAAAGAATAAGAAAGCTACTCCATCAGAAATAAAAACAAAATTTGCAAAGCTGTTCTTAGAAAACCCAGGACTAGATTGGACTAAATTGATAAACGCCACAGCATTATATTTCTCTGAGACAAGAGAAGAAAGATATGTATATAAAGCATCCAACTTTATTATGGTGCAGAGAGGTGGTGTTAATAGTTATCCAATATTAGAATATTATGAGAGAGTAGAAAATGGGGAAGATCCATCTGATAAAACAGATGTTAATATGTATAAGATTTATTAATATATGAGTGGACAAGAACAAATAGTAAAGAAATGGAGACATGTATCAGACATAAGAGTAGAAACTCTTAATTATATTAAGAAAAGAAGAGCTGGTGTAATAAAATCTGTACGTACACCTTGGCCTAAATTAAATAATGTTTTAATGGATGGACTTGAGTGGAGTGGTATTTATATTATTGGAGGCAGACCAGGTACAGGTAAAACCAGTGTTGCATCTCAAATAACCAACTTAGCTCATTTTAACAATCCAGGACAAGAATTTGCTGTTCTCAACTTTCAGTTTGAGATGAGTGACAGAATTATTGGTGCTAGAGAATTAACCAAACCTCTTAGTATGGACATGAAAAAGATTTTTAGTGCCCATCCTACAGATAAGCTTTCTCCCAATGAAATACAAGAGATAGAAGACTATTACAATAGAAAATCTAAAGATGAAATTTATTATGTAACTGATCCTCTGACAGCTAAAGAATTTTCTAGAGAAGTGGTGAAGTTTCATGCTGCTGTACAGAAACCTATTATTGTCACTATAGATCACTCCATTCTTGTAAAGAAAAGTGTAGATGAAGCAAGTCAGATAGAAGCATTATACAATCTATCTAGTGAAATGGTAGCTCTTAAGAAAAAGATACCAGACAGTATGTTTATTGTTCTTTCTCAGATGAATAGAACTATAGAAGACCACACCAGAAGACAATCTGGTACAATAGGTAACTATCCAACATCTTCAGATCTTTTTGGTGCAGATGCTTTAATGCAAAATGCAGACGCTGTAATTCTAATTAATAGACCAGATTTAATGGGTATATCAGAATATGGTCCTGAAAAGATTAAAGTGGAAGATGGAATGGTTGTATTTCATCTCATCAAAAATAGATTTGGAGAACAATGTATGTTATTCTTTAAGCAAGATCTTAAGTATTTTGAGGTGCAAGAAGCACCAGCCCCAAGCAAAAATAAAATAATGTTTAAAAAAGTCCCATAATGGAAAACACAATCAGTAAAGCAGACCTTATTAAAACACAGGTAAAAGAGATTACACAATATCATAAACCTGCATTAAATCTATTTAATGTACCAGATGATATGTTCTATCCTAAAATGTTGTTTAAATGGAATGATGAGCTTCATGCATCATTATTCAAAAAAGAAATTACATCTAGTCAATTCTATACAGAGTTTGTAAATGATGACTACTCACCTAGAGAGAAAGAAAGAACACTGTATGTATTTCGTGGAAGTGCAGAATGCATTAACGAATATTTTGAAAAAAAAGAGAATGGTCGTTATGGAGAGTATAGTAGATATTTTGTACCTTTACAAGACTTTGAAAAAGTAGATTTAACTAAACTTTCTAAACCAAACCCCACTCTTACAATTCCTTTTGAACTTGAAGAGTATTATAAAACAGAAGATGAATTGGAAGATGCTTTGATGTCCAAGCTTACTATTAGAGATCATGCAGCAATCCAATGGAAGTTACCAGTTTCACAAAAAAAATGGTTGAATAAATTAATTCAAGAAATAAATAAAAAATAGATGGCACAAGGAATTCTTATTGTAGGAGAGTCTGGATCTGGTAAGACAACAAGTTTAGAGCAGCTCAATCCTAAAGAAACATTCATTATAAATGTTTCTGGTAAGTCTCTTTCATTTAAAGGATGGAAGAAAAATTATACAGAGTGGAGTAAAGACAACCCCACGGGTAATCTATTCAAGTCTTCAGATAATAAGTCTATTGAAGCTTGTATGAAATATGTTTCAGAAAAAAGACCAGAAATTAAACATTTGGTTATAGATGACTTTCAGTATATGTCTTCATTTGAATTCTTTGACAGATCAGATGAGAAAGGTTTTGAGAAGTTCACTCAGATTGGTGGTGCATTAGCAAGAATCTCAAGACTTCCTATGAAACTTAGAGATGATCTTATGGTGTTTTTCTTAACTCACGCAGAAGAAGGCACTGATATTGAAGGTAGAAAGAAATATAAAGCTAAGACAATTGGTAAAATGATTGATGAGAAACTTACGCTGGAGGGTCTCTTCACCATTGTACTATTTTGTAAAGCAAAGAAAGACAAAGAAGGTAAGATTAATTACGTCTTTGAAACTCAGAATTCTGGAGACAATACATGCAAATCTCCCAAAGGTATGTTTGAGTCTTCCTCAATTCCTAATGACTTACAATTGGTAGTGAAAGCAATTCACGAATACGAAAATTAACAATTAACAATTAAATTTTAGAACATGGCTTTAAGCACAAAAAACATCAAACTTTCTGAAGGAAAAACTTCAAAAACTATTACTCCTGGAAACATGAGGGGTAAAATCTATGACATCTCCTTGAAACCTGGATATAATCAAGGAAGTTACTATCTTGTATTATCTATTGAAAGTGAACCTCTTGAGAACTTTGAAGGATTTTTTATCAATCCTCAAGATGAATCTCAAGGAAGACATCAAGGTCAAGTGGGTCGTGTAAGATATTCTCAATATGCATTTGAAACCAAGACACTTCCTAGTGGTGTTAAAGTAGATAGAGATGAGAATATTCTCAAAGCATTGTTTACATTAGCAAAAGCTCAAGGTCTTAGTGATGCCATCAATGATATTGAAGGTGAAACTATTGAGGAATTTGTAATTAATGCAAAATCTGTATTGTGTAATAACATTTATATGAATTGGTGTATTGGTGGTAAAGAATATACCAATAAAGAAGGATATACTGCTTATGATTGTTTCATTCCAAAAGTAACCAACAAAAAGTTTGGCTTTGCAATGGATGCTGATGCTGTAATCACTTTTAATGAAGCTGATCACATCATCAAAGAAAAGAAAAAACAAGCAGAAACTGTTTCTAGTTTTGAACCAGAAACAAAGAGCAACGACTTTGATATGTTTTAATTGTTAATTGTTTGTAAACAGAAGGGGGAGTAACATCCCCCTTTTGTTTTTATTATATTTTTAAACCATGCTAACAACTAGAAATATAATAGTAGACTATAAAGATGTTCCTACAACTTGGATTTTTGAAAACTATTGTAAGCTTGATCAGAAATTAAATGGTCAAGATGTTAAGATTAAGAGCATGTTTAGCACAAATGATACAGTGCCAAGCATGTGTATTTATTATGATAAAATAAATAGTGTATATAAATTTAAAGATTTTTCTAGTGGTAAGTCTGGTGGTGGTATTAATCTACTCATCTATCTGTATAAGCTAACATTTTCTGAAGCTGCTTTTAAACTCATTAATGATTATAAAGAATATCTTAAAAACAATGAAAACACTGATGTAAAAATTAGGGAGTATTCTAAGTTTAAAGTGACAGACTTTATAATAAAGCAGTGGACTACACTTGATAGAGACTTTTGGGTAAGATATAACATTGGTTCCACACTTCTTAACAGATATAATGTTAAGCCTCTAGAGGAATACACTATGACTAAAGAAGAAGATGGTAGGACAGAAACCATTACAATATCTGGTGATTATTTATACGGATATTTTAAGAATGATGGTACACTCTATAAGATTTATCAACCAAAGAATAAGAAGAAGAAATTTATAAAGCTCAAAACATACATCCAGGGTCTTGAGCAATGTGAGAATTATTCTCATCTTCTTATTACAAGTAGTCTTAAAGATGTGATGTCTATTAAAAGTCTTGGACTCAAGATAGATTGTATTGCTGCTGATAGTGAAAACACTCTTATTCCTAAATCAGAAATACTAAAGTTTGTAGAATCTTATAAGTCTATATCTGTATGTTTTGATAATGATGAAGCAGGTATTACATCTATGCAGAAGTATAGAGAACTCTATGGATTTAATGTTTTCTTCCTTCCTCTTAGTAAAGATGTAAGCGACAGCATCAAAGAACATGGAGTTAAAAAAGTGTTATATACTTTTGTTCCACTCTTGCAAAGATCTACAGAAGGAATATCTTTGTAGAATGCCAAAAAAATCAACAGTAAAACCTAGAAATGCTGGTACAATGACAGAAGCAGCATTTTGGTCTTTTATTAGAAGTGCACTCAGACAAAAGTCTAGATGGTGGAAACCCATATCATTGTGTAAACAAAAGGCAAGAAGAAACTATAAAGGTCCAAACAAAAGACAGAAATACGAATATCAGTGTAATTATTGTAAGAAATGGTTTGCAGATAAGAATATTAATGTAGACCACATTATTCCAGCAGGTACTCTCACTTGTGCTAATGATCTACCTGGATTTGTAGAAAGACTGTTTGTAGAAGTTGATGGATTACAAGTGTTATGTAGTGGATGCCACAACATTAAAACACAAAAAGAAAAAATTAAAAAAATTAAATAATGGATAAGATAGATCATCTTATAAATGAAGTGGTTAGACAACTCAGAACAGATCTTAAATACGGAGATCTTGATGTTGTAGAAGAGTTCTTAAGACAATGTCCTGTAGACGTATTAATAGAATACCTTCCTGAAGAAGACCAAGCAGAGTTTAAAAAAAAGAAATCAAATGGAGGAACAGAAATTAATAATGAATGAAGTGTTTTTTGAATCAATTATTGATTATTTAAAAGAAGGCGGACATTATATATTCCCGTCTGCTAATACACATTTCATTAAAAAAGATAACTGTTTAGTTGGAAACAACAAAGCATTAGAAAGTGTAAAACCGTTGGTGAGAAGTAATTTCTACAATACTTATTTTAAATTAAAAGAAAATGAGTGATACGTTAATACAACAAAGACAGATAACAACACAACTAAACAAATTGATTAAAAGTCTTGAAAGAGTAGCTGCGGAGCTTCAAGAAATTAATCATTCCTTAGTAAATTTGCATCAACTTTACACTGAAACAAAAATTAAAAAGAAAAATGACAAGCGATGATTTTTTAAAAACAATACACTCACTTAATAAAGTGATTAGTGAGTATTATGATTTCCTTGAAAGACTTGAGTCTACAACCAAAGATGAAGAGACTGCCAAGAAGATTAGAACATTTATGGTGGAGCAAGGTATTTGGAAACAATAAATAAAAAATATGGATGAAAAACTGAATGAATTTTATGAGAAAGAATTTTATTTCTCATATTCCAGTTTAAATAAGTTGTTGTGGAATCCAGCAGCTTTCTATCAAACATATGTTCTTGGACAAAGAGAGGAGATAACATCTCCCTCTTTGTTACAAGGTAAAGTAATTCATGCTCTATTATTAAGTGAGCAATACTTTAATGATATGTATGTTATATCTAAGGATAACTTTCCAACAGGTAATCCTAAAATTGTAATTGATAGATTATTTAATCATTATAAAGAATTAAAAGCTAATGGAGATGAGAGAACATCTCTACAAGAATTTCAAGATGTCATCATAGACATCTTAGTAGACATGAACTACCATCAATCTTTGAAGACAGATCAACAAAGATTGGATAAGATTATTACTCCTGAGACAGAAAACTATTGGAACTTTTTGACAACAAAAGGTAGCAAAGAAGTTATAGATGCACAGACATATAATTTCTGTTTGGATGCCACTAATGTAATTAGAAACAATCCAGAGATTGCTGAGTTGATGGGTCTTAATGTAACAGAGTTTGATAACAAAAAAGTCTATAATGAGATAGAGCTAAGCAAAAAGCTTGATAAATTTCCTTTTGGACTTAAAGGTATTCTAGATAATATTGTTATTGATCATGACTCTAAGACAGTGTTTGTCAATGATTTAAAGACAACCAGTAAAGATCTTAAAGACTTTCCTGAAAGTATAGAATATTATTCTTATTGGATTCAGGCAGTGGTGTATATGATTTTAATATACTTTAATTATAGTGAGTATATTGTTAATCAAAACTACAAGATGAAGTTTCATTTTGTTGTTATTGATAGAAACATGCTCACTTATGCTTTTGAAGTGAGTGAACACACGCAAGAAACCTGGTTTGAAAAGTTTATGGATGAAGTGATGTCTATAGCAAACTATCATTATACAGAACGTAAATATCTTCTTCCGTATAAATTTTGTAAACAGAAGTATATTTTATAAATTGTAATTGATGATAAAGCAGTTATATAGTAAGTATTTTCAGAAATCTAAGATATTCCTCTATCCTCTGCTGGGAATTCCCAAGACAGAAAAAGATGGATTTGTAGTGGAAACATTTCTGAAATACGATGATATTAATATAGAAGACTGTAAAATCATATGTCAATTTAATATAAATAATGTGGAGTTTTTTAACACATTCAGAGAAGAAAAGATTTTAAACTCTCCACATTTTATTTCTGAGAAAAAATTAGATGATAATAGATATATATTTATTTTTGATATGTCTAAGTTCAAAATAGACTATCATTATTTTTTGCTTGGTCAGTATTCTAAATTTACTCAAAAGTCTAAAAACCTCATTAAGAAATACTTTGGTGCTAACTCACAGCAGTATGCATACATAGATACATTCTTGTATCCTGAAGAATATTTTGAAAAATATTCTGAACTACTGGATGTAAACAAAGAAACCTTAATTACTATTGGACAATTATGTGATAAGTATGATTTTGAAAAAGAATGGTTAAACAATCAGAACACTTAAGATTTTGATTTTGATTTGTTGAAGCAGCTTCTTATATTTGCAAAAACGATTTTAATGAAAAACATGATGCTTTATAAAAGTGGATGGGGAACAGAATCAACTTTCCTGCCTACTTTTAAAATGATTCCTACATCATCAGATTGCCCCTTTAATGAGGTGTTGTTTGATCCTAGCAGTAAGATACTTGCTGTAGTGGGAAAAGAGAAGAAACAAGCTTATAGATTAGTTCCTAAACTAAATGACAAGGGTAGACCTGTAATTGTAACAGAGAGAGGTGTACCTGTTGAAGTCCAGGAAAGGAAACTTATGGAAAACTTCTACGAATATTATCTGGAAAATTTAGATGATGTTCAAAGATTTATAGAAATGTTTGCCATCAATGCTGATAGCTTTGATTGGAAAGAATATTGGAAAGAAGAAGAAAAAGAAAGCTAAAAACCAACAAACTAAGAAAAGAGTGTGCTATTATTGCACACTCTTTTTTTTCTCTATTATGAAGATTCCTTGTATTTGTATAGACGACAGTTTTAAACCTGAGTCATTTCCTTCTAGTAAGTGGGTGGTAAAGGATAGGAAATATCACATAACTAATGTTTTATTTCATCCATTACAAGATGGTGGTGTGCAAGGAGTTACACTAGCAGAAATTAATCTTGAAGATGGATGTTGCTATCCATACAAAACATTTAGGATTAATCGTTTTGCAATGACAGAAGAAGACTTTTTAAAACTTGTAGATGCTCTCAAAAAAGATAAAGAAAATGTTGAAGAAATATTAAGAGAAGAAGAAATAGAATTAGTATAACAAAAGGGGAGACAGCTTAACTGAATATTTATAGATTATGAAACAAATTTGGATTACAAAACATTTATTCATATATTATATTATAAACTAAAAAATATTTTATATGAGACAATGTAATATTTGTAAAAATACATATGATCTAAACCATTTTAGAAAAGATAGTTCAAGAAAAGATGGTTTACATAAAACCTGTAATACTTGCAATGCTGCTATTCAAAGAAATTGGTATAATAAAAATAAAGAAAAAGCAAGAAAAAATGCATGTGAACGATATCATAAAAATAAAGAAGAAATAAATAAAAAAAGAAAAATTGATAGACAATTAAATCCTAATAAGTATAAAAATATTAATAAGCGAAATTACGATCCATCTAAAAGAAAAGAACAAAGTTGGAAAAAAGCAGGTATTTTAGATATGACAATTGAAAAATATAATGAAATTTTAGAAAGTCAAAATCATAAATGTGCAGTTTGTAATAAACCATCAAGTTTTTTTAAAAAAGCATTAGGTGTAGATCATAATCATATCACTGGTAAGTATAGAGGTATTTTATGTGATAATTGCAATAGAGCACTTGGTTATTTAAAAGAATCTGAAGAAATTATTATAAACCTTTTAAATTATGTTAAATGGCACAAGGAAACCACTATGTGATGGATTTTGAAACTCTATCTAATTGTTTTGTAGCATGTTTTGTTCATTATACAGAAGGTACAACTGAAACATTTGTTGTAAATGAATTAAGAAATGATTTTAAAGCACTTGTTGAATTCTTAGAAAAGAATGCTAAGAATAATGAGTGGCACATATCATATAACGGACTAGCATTTGATTCTCAGATAACTCATTACATCTTATATAATAAAGATGCATTGCTGAAACACGGAGGAGAAACAGTGGCTAGGTTATTATACGACTATGCACAAAAAACTATTATAAAACACGACAGAAAAGAATTCAGTGACTATCCAGCTTGGAAGATGTCTATTAAACAGATAGACTTATTTAAGATGAATCACTGGGATAATCCAGCTAAGAGCAGCAGTCTGAAGTGGATTCAATATAGCATGGATTGGGAGAACGTATTAGAAATGCCCATCCATCACAGTAAGACAATAACAACATTAGAAGAAATAAATGAGATTATATCTTATTGTATTAATGATGTAATGTCCACTAGAAAGATTATGAGCTTATGTAGAGATCAGATAGCTCTTAGACAATCTCTAACTAAAGAATATGACATAGATCTTTATAGTGCGTCTGAACCTAGAATATCTAAAGAACTATTTACTTATTTCCTCACTAAGAAATTAGATGTAGAAAAACAACACCTAAAGTCTCTTAGAACCAGGCGTGACAGTATTGTGCTCAAAGATTGTATTCTACCAACCATTAAATTCGATACTCCTGTATTTCAAAGTGTACTCGACTACTTTAAAAGTAAGGTGATTGTAGAAACAAAAGGCTCATTAAATTATCACATTAAATATAAAGATGTAGAAACCTATTATGGGCTTGGTGGTATTCATGGTGCTAAGAAAGCTGGTGTATATGAAGCTAAAAATGGATGGACTATTATGACATCTGATGTTACAAGCTACTATCCCAATTTAGCCATTAAGAATGGATTTACTCCAGCTCATCTTCCAGCCAAAGAATTCTTAGAGCAATATGAGTGGTTCTTTGAAGAAAGAAAACTAATTCCTAAATCTGATCCTAGAAATTATGTATATAAGATTATTCTTAATAGTACATATGGACTAAGTAATGATGAGAATAGTTTTCTGTATGATCCTATGTTCACCATGCAAATTACAATCAACGGTCAGCTGTGGTTGTCTAAGCTGTATGAGATGATCACTCAAAGAATTCCAGATGCTATTCCTTTAATGCAGAATACAGATGGTCTTGAAACTATGATTCCTTCTCAGTATAAAGATCTTTATTTTGAGATTTGTCAAGAATGGGAGCAAATGACTAGTTTACAGCTTGAACATGATGAATATTCTAAACTAATCATTAGAGATGTAAATAATTATATTGCAATATATAAGAACGGAAAGACAAAGTGTAAAGGTTTCTTTGAATATAAAGACCTAGCACTTCATAAAAATAAAAGCTTTCTTATTATACCAAAAGCAATATATGCATATTTCGTAGATGGAATCAAACCCGAAGACTACTTAATGACAAACACAAACATCTATGATTATTGTGGAGCAGTTAAAGCTAAAGGATCTTGGAATTTTGTAGAAAAGAAGATTGTAGATGGTGAGTTTAAAACAACATATTTACAAAAACTTAATAGGTATTATATTAGTAATCAAGGAGTTAAGATTACAAAAGTGCATCCTGATGGTAGAGAAATCCAGGTGGAATCTGGTAAGTGGATGCAAACTATTTGTAATAATATGTCAGAAATTATAGACAAAGACATATCTATTCTTGATATTAATTATCAGTATTATTTAGAAAGAATTTACAAAGAAATAGAAACTATTACAACCAAACCAAAGACAGGATATATCCAAGGTGTATTGTTCTAATGAAAGAATTCATTAAATACTTTATAGTGTGGGTGGCAGAAAACTTATCAATTCCATTCTGGGTGGTAGGTCATGTCCACCTCACTATAAATGTATATAACGATGTACATGAGGTGTTATCTTCTATTGGTATGAATATAATAGTTGCTATTGGTTTTTGGATTAAATGGAAAGAACATGCACTTGAAAAAAGAAAAATGCACAGCAACAGGTAAAGTTATATTTAATACAAAGAAGAATGCAGATGATGCAATGTTTGCTATTAAAACATCTAATAAGTATAATAACAAACTGTTTGTAAACACTAAAAGAACCAAAAATAAAGTATTACAACAAAGAAGTTATTTTTGTACATATTGTGGAGGTCATCATCTGACATCTATAAAAAATAAAGAACTACAAGACAAAAAAGATAAAGAAAAAAGTTTAATTAAAAAGAAGTTTTTACTATCAATAGACCCAGTAAAATGGAAATCAGATTCTGCACCTTTTGAGTCTGGACATATTCCTGCAAAAAAATAAACATGGACACTGCAACAATCTATATTAAAACAGTACTTATTCTACTATCTAATGCAGAAAAATATTTAGATCAGTTTATTATTGAAACAAAACCAGTTCAAAGATCAAAACATTTTTTAAACTTTGAACTTAATAAATTAAAATCAATTATTGATGATTTTTATGTAATGGTTGGTCCTGAATATTCTAGACAAATACATGAAGAAATCAGAAGTAATTGGGACACCATATCTGTACAGAATGTATTAGGTATGATGACACAGCTTTCTGATGAGGACAGAATTAAAATTGAAAACTATGCTGAAGAATTATTAAATAAATCTTTAAATAAATAATTATGGCAATCATTGCAATCTCTGGTAAAATGGGGCACGGTAAAGATACTGTTGCTGATTTTATAAAACATTTAGATGCAGAAAACAATTGGCAAATAAAGAAGTTTGCAGGTAAATTAAAAATAGTGGCAAGTATTCTTACAGGAATACCTGTACACATGTTTGAAGATCCTGAGTTTAAAGATAGTTATCTGCCAGAATGTTGGGATCTTTATGTTAAAAATGATAGTAAAACTATTATTGTAGAGGGACATCCTAAAAGTGATGTCAAACATATAAAAATGAAAGTGAGAGATTTCTTACAAAAGCTCGGTACTGAAGCAGTAAGAAACGGATTACACTATAACACTTGGGTAAATGCGTTAATGTCAGACTATAAAAAAGCTAAAGATTCTGATGAAGAATATAACTATCCTAATTGGATTATTAGTGATCTTAGATTTCCTAACGAGTATGAAGCAGTAAAACAGCAAGGTGGAATTATTATTCGTGTTAATCGACCTAGCATGATAACTAACAATCATCCTAGTGAAACAGCACTTGATGATTATAGTTTTGATTATACTATTGAAAATAAAAATTCACTAAGATTACTCTTAGAAGATGTTAAGCATGTAATAGAACAATATAAATCAATACAACACAAATAAAATGCTAGAATTTAAAAAACCTATACCTGTAGTAGTAGAAGGTAATAAAGAAGGATATGCTATATATGTCGCAAATAATGGTACATTTGAAAACGATGTGTGGTGTGTCGCTCTTTGTGAGGGTGGTCAAGTAAAACACTATAGATCTGATCAGATTAAAATTTACGCAAACGCAACATTTGATATTAATAAAAAAAAGAATGAAAAAAGTATACTTGGCAATCCCTTATACCAACCTCCAGGAGATAAGCTATAAAGCAGCTAATGAAGTAGCAGCTATGCTTATTAGTCAGAAAATCTGTGTGTTCTCACCAATATCTCATTCTCACCCTATATGGGAAGCTGGAAATGGTATTGTAGAAAATGATCATGAAACATGGATGGCACAAGACAGAAACTTTGTAGAATGGTGCGATGAAGTTTGGGTTATTGAACTTATTAATCACAATGGTCTTGGTCTTATATTTAATTCTAGGGGTGTTCAACAAGAAATGGAATGGGCAGAAGAAATGAATAAACCTTATAAGTTAATAAGATATAACACAGAAACAAAACAATTAGAATTATGATTTTATCAGACAAACAAATCCTCACAGAATACGAGGCGGGTAATATTGTTATTCATCCATTTGAGATGAAATATATTAATCCTTGTAGTATAGATCTTACACTCAATCCTGAGTTTAAGATTTATAAAGAAGGCATTCTTGATGTACGACAACCAAATGAAACAGATACATTTACAATACCTGAAGATGGATATATATTAGTTCCTGGAGAAGTTTATTTATATGCTTGTAATGAAAGAATTGGTGTTAAAAATAACATCAGAGCTAAGGTGGAAGGTAAATCTTCTTTAGGTAGACTAGGACTATTTGTACATGTAACTGCTGGATTTATAGACCCAGGATTTGAAGGAAGTCTTGTATTAGAACTTGTAGCTACAAGACCAATTAGAATCTATCCTAACATGAAAATATGTCAAATTGAATTCGCATATGTACAAGGTGATATATTGCAATCTTACGATAAAAAATCTGGAAGCAAATACATGAATCAAACAGGTGTACAAGAAAGCTTAATGTACAAGAACTATGAAGATAATACACCAAAAAACTAAAACACTAACAACAAGAGATAATGGGAGAAGTGCTGATTGCATTTCTCCCAATTTTGTCTATGGTTGTTTGGGTGGATGCATGAAGTCTTATTGTTATGTAGGTAGGTTTAACAATGATAAGGTTTATGTAAATGAAAATACAGATGAGATATTAAAGTCTGTAGATGATTGGATGAGTAAACAAAAACATCCCAAAGTTCCTAATCAATGTGATCCTGAATACTATACAGTAGATATTGGATGTAGTACAGATGTAGCACTAATGTCTAAGCATTATAATTGGCAAGATGTATTTGACTATTTTAATGATCATCCTATTGCCAAGTCTACATTTGCTACTAAATATCCAACAAGATTTAAACCTGAGAGATATATTCTTGATAGATATAAACACAGAATAAGAGTGAGTTTAATGCCACAGAAATATTCTGATGTATTAGAACCCAAAACAGATAAAATAATAGACAGAATAAAGTCAATTAAGCACCTACAAGAACATATGGAGGTGCATATAAACTTTAGTCCCATTATATATGAAGAAGGTTGGCTTAGAGAATATGAGCATCTATTTCAACTATTGTTTGTTGCAGGTGCTGACATTCCATGTGAGTGTATATTCCTCACTTATAACAATGTACAGCATGAAAGAAACTCTGAAGAAGTAAACCAGCTGTGTTGGAAACCAGACATACAAGAAGCTAAAGACTCTCAATATGCTCCTGATAATATTAGATATCAATGGCAGCTTAAGAGTCAAATGATTGAAGAGTTTAAAACTCTATACAGTAAATATTTTAACCCTAATAACATAAGATATATATTTTAAAATGAAACAAGCACTTTATTTAGATGACCAGCGAACTCCAACAGCTCCTGTACCTAATGGATATGCTCCTTGGAATATAGTGAGAAACTATGATGAGTTTAAAGCATGGATTGATGCAAATGGTATGCCTGATTATGTATCATTTGACCACGATCTTGCTGAAGAACATATGCAAGACTTTTGGAAATATCAAGCTAATGGTATTGCAGCTATAAATTATAATGACTTTAAAGAAAAGACAGGACTTGATTGTGCTAAGTATATGATTGAATATGCTATGAACAATAATGTAAGTCTGCCAAAATTAGTGGGTGTACATAGTCACAACCCTTTAGGAGGTTTGAATATACAATCTCTTGTTAACAGCTACAAGAAACATTGTAACGAAGAAGAGAATGCGTATATTGCAAAGATTCCTTTTAAAATTATAAAACAATAAATATGGACATAGGATTACATATATTTCCTAAAACTTTTACATTAATAGGAATAGAATATAAAAAATTAAATATGTTAGTTGAAGATCATGTAAAAATATGTCATCAACTATCCATTGGTATTTTATTTCTTATTTTAGAATTTATGATTTATGAAAAAGGGAGTGAATAAACACTCCCTTTTTTAATAATATCTAATAGCCCATTCTTTTCTAAATTCTTCATCATACAAAGCGTAGAAGTTTAAACCTTCTTTTGTTATTGGAAGTAATTTAAAAAAGTATTTAGCTGGTTTATTTTCTTTCATTCCTTCTTCATCTCCAGTAATAAAGTTATATACTTGACCTACACCTTGAGTTAAAAATCTTTCAAAGTCTTCCATAAATCCAATCATAGGAACTGGATTTTTAAGCATTTTTGTAAATTCTGTAGGAGAATAGTAGAAAGAAAATTCATTCTTGTATTTTTCTAAATACTTTTTAAGAACTTTTCTAAAGCCAGTTATATCTTCATCGTCATCATCATCTCCAAGACCCCATGCTAAAAGATAAAGAAATGTAGATAATAATACCAGCTCCCTATGTGCAGATCTAAGATTACCTATATACATATCAATAAATTCAGCCTCAGTCATAAATTCTTCAGCTGTTGATATTTTACCTCTTTCAATCAGATCTAAAACAAATTCTTGATACTTTTCTTTAGCTTTTTGTATGGTGTTATTTCCAAAACCTAAAATCATCTCTTTCATTAATGGTAATATTCTACCATCTATTAAATGAGACATAAATAATCTTGTTTTACCATATTGCCAAGTTTCAAGATCAACATCATAAGTCATATCACCAAATCTTTCTGTCATCATCTGAGGCATCCAAGATCTAAATTGCATTAACACTTGTCCAAGTAATCCCATTCTTATACGATTCATATCATCTTTAGTTGCATTACCTATTATTCCTTTAAGTGTTTTTTGTACAACAGCTTTAAAATTAATTGCAGCATCACTTTTTCTATCTAATCCAGGAATTACAAACTTTCCATTTTCTACCTTTCCAACAGCCTTTAAAGATTTTGTATTTTGTAATTCTTCTATTTCTCTATCAATCTTTTTTTGTACTCTTTTTCTTTCACTTTCTGAAAGATTATAGAAATTATCATAATTATTTTGTTTTTTAACATACTCTCTGATTGAAACTATATTTTGTCCATCAAACATGTATGTTCTAAGTAATGTTGCTGCGACAGGATAAGTTGCCCATTTATCACCATAATGCTGTATAAACATAAGATGATCCCATTTAAAATTTCTTGTTTTCCATTTTGTAGAAAGATCTCTAACATCTTGCTTTTGTCTTTCATCTAAACCAAGATCAAAGAAATCAATTCCTTTCATTGTTACTTCATTATTAGAAGTAAAATCTTTAGTTCCTAACAACCAATCTTTTTCAGTAAAAATTAATCGCTTACTTGCTTGAAACATAGCGTTACCAACACCACCTACAAATGTTGCTGTACCAGATAAAGGATTTAATGCCAAGGCTTTAAATGTAGAAAGCTTTAATATTTTTTGAGCTCCTTTTTTAAGCGAATAACTTTTGTCTCCTATTTTAACTGCTTTATCTACATTAGCACCTTTGCTTTGACCATATATATAGTAGTTTATAAAATCTTCTAATACTTCAGCATTTTTACTATTTTCTGCAATTATAGATTTTTCTTTTTTAACCATATTGAACATGTTGGTTTCTAATCTACCTTTATTCTGTTCTATGGTTAATAATACATCAGACTTATCTCTTATGGAATCCATAGCTTCATAGTTGTACATTTGTTGACCCCATATGGAAAATACACTAAATAAATCTTTTGATTTACTTGAATAGTCAATTGTGCCATCTTCTTTTTTAACTCCAAGATCTCTCTTAAAATAAACAGGTAATTGTTTTTTAAGAACTCCTGTTAAAGGATCTATGTTTCCAAATCCACCATCAGCATCTACAGTTAAGCTATCAAATGCATCTTGAATATCATATACATTCTTAAAAGAACTTCCTATAACATCTATTACTTTATTTCTATAAATACTAGGAATAAATCTACTGCTATATTTATCAAGCATTCCTATTTCAGAAGATGTCTTAATTAATTCTTGAAACAAGTTGTATGTATCAACAAGTGGTTGATTTACGTATTTACCAGATGAATCTTTTTTAAATATAAACTTATATTTTTCACTATGCCACTTATCTTTTGGTTTAATATAAAAATTCTTTTTATTAAGATAGGCTGATCTACTGTTTTCACTATGTCTTAAAATCCAATTGTCAAGAATAGCTTGTTTACGTTTTACTGAAGATTCATCTTTTCCAGGATACCTTTCTTCTAAGTTATCTTGAAGTGTTTTTAAATCTTTTTCATATTGTACTTTATCAAAATCGGTGTTTTGTTTTATCCAATTAATATCATCATTTTTTAAAGCTTGCTCTCTAAGTTTAAAATATTCTTCAGAATAAATTTTTACAAAATCACCCGTCCAATTTCCTTTTTCATCAATGTCTAATATGGGATTAAATATGTTTTCTCCAGTTAAACCTTTTGATTTCCCCCATTCTTCAAGATTTTTTCTAAGATTTTGAAGCTTGTCATTTAATTCTTTAATTTTTACATTTCTTACACCTTGCGCTCTTCTTAATATTTTTGAAAACAATTGTAGTGCTGCTGTAGGTAAAGTAGTTAAACTTCTGAAATTTGAACCTAACCAATCCATTTGTGTTTCTGGATTCAAAAGTGTTGTAATACCTTCTTGATTAGCAAATTCGTTTCCAAGTTTTGCAATAATACCACTCGGTTCTTTTTCACCTTTGATTCCTAAAATATCTACTAGCAAAGCTTTTGCATTTAAACTCATCTTTGCGTAGTCTTCTTGTAAATTTTTAAGATATTCTATTACATCAGGATTTGTTTCTGTTTTAATTTGATTTTTTACATCTATTAAAAGTTCTTCTAAAAATATACTACCCTCAGCATAAACATTTAAAATTAACACAGCTTCTTTTGCATCATTAATATTAAATGTATTGTTTTTAATTTTATCTTGATATTTTTTAATTTCAAAGAGTCCGTTTTGAATAAACGTTGACATATCTTTTCTAACATGAAGATCTCTAATTGCTTTCTTAAGAAGATTAAGTTCTTCTGCTTTAAAGGGTTTTTCTGCTTGTTTTACTTCTCCTTGGGATATTTTTTCATAAACAGCATCGAGTTTTGCTAATAGTGAATCTAGTTTTTTATTACCAGTAGATTCATCAAGCATAACAACAGGAAGAAGATAGTCTTTATCTTTAGGAATATTGTTAATGTTGTATTCAATTTCAACATCTTGCAAAGCAATTGGTTTTAATTGACCATTAACATTAGCAAATTTAAACATTGTTCTAATTGGAATAGCTCTTATTTTACCAAATTTAAATATTCCATATTGCTCCATTAAAATCTTCTTATATTCCCCAAGTTGAATTCTGTAAGCTTCTGGTTTAAACCATTTTAAATCTGTTTGATCTTTTTCAATTTGTTGACTTTTCCAATCATAAATGTGTGTAGTGCCATCAGGTTCCATAATTAACAAATCTATGGTTCCTGGAAGATTTCTTTTTCTGCTGTATATTTTAACTTCAGGTAAAAACTTAGTTCCTGGTTTACTTTTAAACTCATCAATTAATGAAACAATGTAATTTTCTAATTTACCATACACTTCTGCATTAGTTTTCATAGTTGTTTTAGGAAGAACTGTTGCTCTAGCATTACCATCTTTATCAAAATATCTTTGAACTATATTTTGCAAATCAGCATGTACTTCTGTACCTTTTTCAGCAGCAAAATCATCTATAACTTTTTTTCTATCTGACCTGCTATCAAGTGGAAATCTAGCTTTATACCAAGGGTCAACTACATTATTAGTAACACTTTTTGGATTACCGTTCTTATCTACAATTGGTTTATTATTTTCTTGATATACGTGCTTTTTTTCTCCAGTTTTGGGATCAATGCTATCATCAAGAGTTATTATACTTTGATCAGCTATAATTTTATTTAATGATGTGTTTTGTTCCTGTTGAAAAAACAATTCATCTTGTGTCAATTCTAAATTCAAATCAGAAACATCTGCCGTTGTTATTTTTTGAGCAGCTATTTCAAATGGATTAGTTGGATTTTGTTTAAAGACATTTGTTATCCATTCCCAGAATTTAGACCACCAAGATTTAGCAGCTTTAATTTTATTTGCATTTTCAGCATTTGCTTCATTTCTTATAATATGTGTCATTATAAGTTTAGCAATAGCTTCTTTTTTAAGTTTAGTTATATTTAAAGAACCATCCGCATTCTTATAAGCTTTATTATTTCTATATTGATCAACGGTTTCTGAATATATTTTATAACCTGTAATTTTATCAAACATTTCTTTATAAAGAGGATTGCTTTCACCAAGCATTTCTACAAAAAAGTGAGCTGCTTCTTCAGGAAGTGTTGTTATATCTGCTTTACCATCTACTACTTGTATGATTTTATTAAGCATATCTGCAACAGCAATACCAGATAATTTATTTCCTTTATTATCTGTAAGATCTTGAACAACTTTAATATTCACTCCTATAGATGCTAAAAAAATTTTGATTTTATTATCAATATTTTCAGAAGGTTTTTCAGTAGATTGCTTTTTTTGTTGGAAATATAAAAACTCTTTTTTCTCAACATCTCTTCTTATAAAATTAGAAGTTCTATAATCTTCCTGATCTTTTTCTCTTTGAAACATTCTTTCTTGCTCACCCCTTGGAGAAAGAGATAATTTACCAAAATAAATATCTTGAATAGAGGAAAATATATCTATTGATTTTTGATATGATTCTGTATTATATACAAAAAAATCAACAGGTATGTAAATCTGAGACAACTGAGTAATTGCATTTTGCGGTAGAGTTTTACCATTTTTATCTGTATAAATTATATTATTTACAGATATTATTTCTACATTTGCAATAATCTCACCAGCATTATCTAATATTGAATATTTATTTATCCAATCACTATCTTTTCTAGATATATTAGTAAATGTATATCCTGATTTTGGTACAAAATAAGAATATGTTACATATCCTTTTTTAGAATTACCCCAACCATTATGAATAGGTATTGCATTTATACTATTCATATGGTTATTTAATTCTTCATATTCTTGACCAGCTGTTTTTTTAGGATCTTTTTCTACTACAAAATCCAAATCGTGTATTGGTGCTTTAGTTGGTCTATATATAGTTTCACCTTGTCCTGCAATTGCTAAACTACCAACAAGTTTATATTTAAAATTTCCACCAGTATATCTATTGATTATTTCTCTTGCTAATTCATTTCCACTTATTGCTTGTTCATAGTTTAACTTTTTAATTTTGGAATTAGGAGAACCAATAAAGTTTTCATTTTCATTTAAAACTTCAATGGCTATTTTATCAGCAGCATCTTTAAAATAACTTCCTTCTTTTAATATAAATGGTTTTGTAAGATTAGTTAAGAATTCTTTTACTGCATTTAATATTTTTACTAATAAATTTCTTTCTTCTTTTGTTTTACCTGTCCATTTTTGTAATAATGATTCTGTAACAAGTTTGCCTAAAGCTTCTATTTTAACCTGTTTAACATTATTATAAACTGGCATATACTGATCATATACATTTTGATAACCTGACCATTTTTCTATATTGTCCATAAGATCTTTTATTAATGGATGTGTTTGACCCATTAACATTACAATCATATGAGCAGCTTCTTCTGGTATTGTATCAAGTTTCTTTTCTACAGAATGATATATAATCTTGTTAAGAACATCTGTAGCACCTAATGCGTCTACACCAAATCTTTCTTTAAAATTATTTATTTCTTTAGATTGAACTCCATATCTAGATAAAAAGTTTAAAAGTTTTGTATTTAATTTTTCATCAGCTTCTGCAATTTCTTCAGATGATAATTGATATTGTACATCTGATTTATCACTAACAAACTCTTTAAATCTTTCTATGTCTTGTTTACTACTTAAAAATTTAGATAAAATTACATCCCCTGTTTTATCTTTTGTATTATTTTCTTGATTTCCTGTATATCCTTCTGTGGAAGATTGTCTTGTTGATACATCATCAACATTCCCTTGAACATCCCCAGTAGAACCTCTTTTGATTTGATTTCCTGAGAAGCTCTCTGATAGATTTCTTGTACTCGATTTGTCGTATTCATTTTTTAATTTTTTAAATGTTTCAAAATGTTTTTTGTATACAGATCTAAATAATCCTTCATATAGTCCATATTTACCTGTTGCATATATCTTGCCATACAATATTCCTAAAGCTGTTGTAAAATTAGCACCTTCTCCAGATTCTGTTGTATGATTTATTTCGTGAATAGTTACATGTAAAGCTACACCAACTGCTTCTTCTAATGAAGATACATCAAATGCTAAAGGATTTACAAATATCGCGTTTATTATTTTTCTTACATGTACTCCTCCGTATTGTTTATCAATAGATACTCCTGCAAAGAATTTTTCATCTTCTGATTTTAATTTTCTATAATCATAACCTAATTCATTTCCTGCAAATCTAACCATTTCTAGAACAACTGAACCAAAATCTGAAAAGAATTCTGCTGCTCCAGGTATTTCTAAATAGTTAAAGTTTGTATTGTTATGATATTGAGGCAGTGCAGGATTAAAATTTGTTGTTTCTATAGCTTCAACTTTTTCTATTTCTTTTTCAGCTTTAAAAGAAGAACCATAATTTTTTTCATTAGATACTTCTATTTTACCAGTCTCAGCATCTTTAACTCCTTCTTTATCAATAACCAGTTTCCAAATTTTTTTTACAGCTTCCTCAGCAGATTCTAAACCTTGTTCTATTCTTCTTTGTTTATTTTCAGCAATTGTTTTTTCTACATCAGCATAAAGTTTTTCTCTTTCTTCTGGTGTAAGAACTTTATTAGGGTCTACTTTAGGTAATCCTGTAATATTAGAAAATACAGCTTTGGCATCTTTTTCAGCTTCACCAGAAGCATATTTTTTTAAATAGTTATTTAAAGATTTTATATCTTCTTGTACAGTGTTTTTAAACCCTTCTCTTTGATTATTAAAAGGATATTGTTCAGATGTAGATGAAACAGATGGTTTTATATTAACTACAATATCATAAGGTATATCTTCCCAATCTTTAAATCTAAAAGAATAATTAAATTGATATATTCCAGAAGAAAGTATTCTATGTTTTGGATTTTCCTTTTTATCTGTTGACATATATAAATCAGCAGATCCCCAAGCAAAATCTATTTTAGAAAACAAAGGTGGTAAAGTTTCTTCTGTTGTATTTTCTCCTATAGGAACTACTTTTTTATATTCTTGTTTATTTTTTACATGAGTAAAAGATACATTTACATTTCCTATTAAAGGTTTATCTAAAATATCAAAAGCTTTGTATTTTTCATTATCGTTTTTATATCTACCAGGAAATTCTATTTCTCTTTTTGTACCTTCTGGTGTAGTATATGATTCAGGTATTTTTACTTCTACATAACTTCCATTAGGTTCATTGGTTTGTTCTTTATTAATAATAAAATCATCGTTATATAATTGTACTGCAGTAGCCTCTAAAGATGTTTTTAATCCATCTCTTACAGTAACAACTTTTACATACTCAGAGCCTAATAAAAATTGAACTTTTGCTAATCCAAAACCACCGCTTCTTTCAGAAACATCTAGTCCTTCTTTGTTTGTACCACCTATAGATAAAAAGGCATTTTTAACAATATCAGGAGTCATTCCTATACCATCGTCTTTAATTGATATAGTTCTATTATCATAATTAACCGTAATGTCTATATTACCAGTTTGTTTATTATCAGTAATGTTCATTCTTGCTTTGATAGCATCAAAACTATTCTGCAACAATTCCTTTACTGCAACTTGAGCAAGTGGTTTATTATACATAGTTGGACCAAGCAGCATCAATAATTGTTGTTTATTAACACCAATTTGCCCTTTTTCAGATTCCATTAAATCTCCTTGTAATTTACCTAAAGAAGATATATTTGATAATTTAGGTGTTGTTTTAACAAACTCTTTAAATCCTTCTATATCTCCTTTAGGGTTTTGTTCAAGATATTGAGAGTATAATAAAATAGCTTGTTGTTTTTGTTGTGGGGTTATAGTTTCTTGAGTAGGACTAACAGCTCCTCTAAATAGTCCAGTATATTCTTCTTTAACTCTTGGTGTATTAGTATTATCAGTTATTATAGCTGGTATAGATTCTACACCAGAATAATAAAGTATAGTAGCTCTATGATTACCGTCTTTTAAGTCGTAACTACCATCAGGTAATTGAGAAAGTTTTATAGGTTCTTTTTTAAGTAAATCTAATACTTTATTTCTTTCAGAGGGATTACTTCTCAAGTAATCTGCCATAGCCTTTATAGATTCTGTATTTACATTAGTTAAATCTACACCTACATATTTTAATAAATCTCTTATACCATCTAACGTAGCCCCCTGTTCTCCTAATTTACCAGATACTGAACGTATTTTATTTAAATCAAAATTTACAACAGTGTTAAAAGAATTTTCACCTACTTGATTTCTTTGTTTAAACCCTAAAGCTTCATATACAGCATTAGCAAGGTCTTGATTAGACTCAAATAGTTCTGCTACTCCTGGTTTTATTTGCAATTGACTTTTATCAACTTCAATTTCAGCCAATAATGGATTACCTGTTCTTTGAAGAGCAGCCTTAAATTCTGGGGAGTTTGGATTTATACAAGCCATATTAGTAGCATTCTTTTAATTTGTTAATTGTATTTTCTTTGTCTTTAAGTAAAGCTTCATTAATATAATTTACAGCTTCTTCTTCAGACATTTTGTGTTTAGTTGCGAAATTAGTTATAATTTCTAGCTTTCTTTCAGGAGAAAATTCTGTTAAATCATTAAAATTTACTTCTGTAGTTGCAGTAGGAGTAGTAGCACTTTCAATTTCTTTTAAATTTTGTTTATTCATATATGCATTAAACATATCACGCTTATGTTGTTCTATAAGATCTGTATATTGTGATTCATCAATACTGTTATTCTTTTTAAGAATTGATTTAGCATCAGACATTGCATATGCTTCTGTTAAATACATCTTATTTCCTAATGTTCCTATTGGTACATATTTAATATAATCATCACTCAGTTCTTTGCCAATTTCTTTTCCTGTAGAATCATATGCTTTTACTCTTTCAAAAAGAACTGTATCATATATTTCATCCCATTTTTTTTCTTTTCTAAGTCTTTCTTGTTCTGCTTTGTTATTTAATAAATCTTTTTTAATAAATTTAATAACAACATAATCATCTCTATATGTATTATTAAACCTATCTGTAATACTTCTTAACGTAGCATTAGTTTGATCAAAAGTGGTTTTACTATAATATACTGTTTGAATCAATCTACCATCAGAATAATTATTTTGATGAAATTGTTTCCAAATAACATCTGGAGTAAACATAATATCATCATTAGATATAAAGTAGTCAAATATTTTTCCTACAACCCCTGAATAAAAATCTAAAGGTAATATCTTTGTAAAAGAAATAGGAGATATTTGAACACCAGATTGAAGAATAGAAAACACGCTCAAATCTTTTACAAAGTTTTTTAAATCTACATCTGACATTCTATCTGCAAACTGATACAATTCTACAAGAGCTTCACCAAAAGTATTAACTTCATATGTTGACATTTTAGTATTAAAAATTTTAATATTATTTGTACTATTAACATCAGAATTTATTACACCAAATAATGTCTGTAAAGCTATATTATCAGGATATATGTTTTGATATTTTTTCAATTTTAATGCAAGAGAATTTTCTCCCATAAATAATCTAGCATAATCAGTATTTAAAGACGCTTCTTTTCCTTCATTCTTTATTTTAACAACGTGTGTTAAATAAGTTAAAAAGAAATTTTCATATCTATTAAGAAGAAGTATTTTTTCATCGTCTGTCATAAACTCATCTGTATCATCTATTATATCATAAACCTTTTGCATAAAAGGTTGAGATTTTGGATGTAAGCTTACAAAATAATCTTGAAACATTTTAGAAACATCATCTTTAATAGACTTAATTTTACCCAAAAATAATTTTTGCATTAAGTTTTTTAAAGAAGACAATTCAATAAACCCATCATTAATTACTTTTCTATATCTGTTTTCTTGAAGCTTGTTTTCCAGTAAGTTTTTACTTCTTGTTGTATCAACTGAAATTCCTCTAATATAATCAGATAACATCTGTCCTTGTTTCTGATATTTAATATAATCTTTTAATAAAGCAATTTGATCTTTTGCTTGCTCAACAGACAATTCATTTAAGGGTTTTATCATTTGTTTTAATTCTGATTGTGTAAACGGTTTTGTTTCTACACTATTAATTATATTTTTTAATAATTTTTTATAGTTTTTTAATTTTACTCTTGATTCAGAATCTTTATCATATAATTCATTTTCATTAAGAGATAATAATTCTATTATTTCATCTTGATCATATAAATCCAAAGATATATAACTATCATCATAAGTATTATATATTTTATATCCTGAAAAACTTTTAAATATATAAGGAGTTAAAGCTACATAAAGATTATCTTTTTTAGATGATTTATATCCGTTAACTGTATTTATAATAGACTTGTTTTTACTTGTAGTGTTTAAAAAATCAACTATTGCAGGTTGATTATGCAAATAAGCTAAGTCTTTAACAGGAACTCCGAGTTTTTGTAAATAAAACCAAGTAGATGCTGTATCTAATGTTAGATTAAGATCAAATATAAAAGGATCTTTTGCAGCATCTACTGCACCATTCATTGACTCAGAAAGAAGTTCAGATATAAGCTGATAATTTTTATCTCTCACAAGATTTAAAATAAGCTTACCTTCTTGAGTGGTATGATCTAAATTAATAATTATTTTTTCTTCAATACCATCTTCATTCTTATAATATCCAGTCAACTCAACATTTCCATATTGAGAAATACTATGAGAAGTAATTTGTAAAGCAATAATACCAACTAATTTTTTACCAGTTACATAAGCTTCACGAATTTTTGTCATTTCATCCCATTCAGATAAAGCTGTTTTATCTGTTTCTGAATCTTTTAAACCTTTAATTTTTCTAATTTCTTGCGCAAGTGGTTTTACCGTACTTGTACTATTAGGACTAACAAGTTGTCTAAAATTAGAAGGATGAGTTAATATTTCACTCATTAAATCAATAAGTTTATTTTGAACAGCTTTTTTACTATTTTGTTGTTCTATAGGAAGTTTAGAAAATTCTTCTAATGTAGGCAATAAACCAACTTCAGCAATTTTTTTAACAAAATCTAATTTAAATTTATTTAATTCTGCTATAAACTCAGTTCTTTTTTCTTTTAAATTTTCTTCTTTCCAATTATTCCATTCTGAAAACATTAAACCTGAATTTTCATTTAATTCTTCTATTTGTTCAGAAGTCCAATTATTAATTTGAGCATATACATCTATCATTGCATCATGGTATTGTATCATATTCATTAATATTGGAGCATATTTAGAATTAGAATTTGATGCAAGTAGTTTTTCCGCCAATGCTTTATTAGCAGCTACAGATAAAATTCCACTATCTTTTAGTTCATAAAATATTTCTTTTATTCCTTGAGGTAATTTATTAAATAATTTTAACCCTTCTTGTCTATATGATTTAATATATTCATTACTATTTTTTGATTCTCTTGCTATTTTTAATATATTGTTTTTAGATTCATTATAATCATCACTATACTCTTTTCTTACATTAGCAAGTTCATCAAATATTTTTTGTTTTTCTTTCTTATAATTTTCTATTAATTTATTTTTTTCACCTGAATATCTTTCTAATTTTTTAATATATAATATTTCATCTTTTTTTGCACTTGCGTTTATATATTCAATATATCTTTGTTCAACATTTTGTGGATCAGCATCATATTTTATTTCAACTATTTGTCCATTTTTAACCATCAAGTTCTTAAAGAACATATTCATTTTATCAATATCAAAGTCAGATCCCGCTTTTGCAACTATTTCTGATGGAACAACAACACTATCACCCCAGTCTTCAGGTAAGAATCCTTTTATTATAATACTATCAATAGAATTCATTCCTTGTGTGGGAATACGGAATCCAATAGACTTTAAAAAAGATTCCATTGATTTAGGATCTTTTGGCATCCATATTCCATTCTTAAGTTCAAATCCTACATCTTCTGGATTAACATCTTTTAAAAACCAAGGAGCGTATACTTCCATGCTAGAAATAACTTCTTTTCCGTCTTTAGTTGTTTTTTTATAAAACTCTAAATCTGAAGAAACAATTTTAGCAGTGTCTTTTTGTTCTTTAGGTAGCTGTTGAATTTCTTTACCTGATATTGGATCTTGCCAAATACCATCTTTTAAATATGTAAACTTACGGTCACTTGTTTCAAACATTGTAGCTGGTATTTGAATAGCAGCTTTACCATTCATTTCTTGAGCAAGAATTCTATTATCTACTAATGCATTAAGTATGTTATTTAGTTTTTCACGAATTGGTGAAGCATCAAATCTATATTTAAGAGTTTGTCTTCCTAATTGATCTATCTCAATTTCTAGCATATCCAAAATATTCTCTGGAAGATCTCTTCTTTCTACTTCAGAACGTAAAAGATCCATCATAGATGATAAATCATCTGTAACATAATCTTCTCCTTCTTTTTTTAATCCTAATTCTTTAAGTAGTGATTTAAATTCATTTTCTGTAAGTGCATCAATTAATTTATTATATTCTGAAGCTGCCGACTGAAGTTCTTCTGGTAAATTAGATAGATTAATCTTTCTCATCTGGCTACCAAAAATAACTTTATCTTTAGCATAATCTGCCATTTCTACTTGAAATCCAAAATACTTTGTATACATTTCCTGTATAGGATTTGGATTGGTATTTATATGACCATCACTGTTGTATAGTTCTTGTGCTTTAACACCATTATCTTCAAGTACAAAACCTACTTTTTGACTACCTTCAAACGCTATAATATCAACATGGTCTTTTTGAGATTGAAGATATTTTTCAAGCATGTTTTGTTTTCCAACCACTCTGCTCCATGTTAAAGGAACTACCGAGTTTTTTAAAAGACTAGTGTGTGTTCTTCTAACATTTGTTTTATTATATCCAAAACCATATGGTTTTAATACTTGAAGCATTACACCAGCAGGTTTTCCTTTAGCTTTTATTTCTCTAGCTTTATTTATTTCAGTTTGAGAATAAGTTTTAGCAAATCCAGGTACATTATACATTGGATGTTCAATATTACTCCTGTCTAATATTTCTAAAGCATTTTCATATTCTAACAATTCATTTTGCTCTTTGTTTTCTTTACCACTTAAAAAATGCAAATCCCTAAAAAAGTCAGGCATAATATATGAACCACCATCATTTTCTGTCATATTGATGTAAGCATTCATTAATGTACCTTTCTTTGCATTAATGGATTTCATTTTACCATTGGCATCAAACTCAGCTCCAATAATTCTTTCAAACTCTTTTTTAAAACTTTCAGGTAATTCTTTACCTTTAAAAGGTAAAATCATACCAGCATATATTTCTTCAGCTATTTGTTCATAATAGATTGAAGCCATTTCTGGATCTTTATAAGATGTATATCTAAATGTATTTGTACGTTCAGATTTTCCATCAAATCTTTTCATGTTTTGATCCATCCACGTTAGATATGCTGGATTTTCAGATATAACCTGGGTTTGAGAATTTGCACCAGAAGATCTCTTTGCAAGTTCTTTGTATAAATTAGGATGACCGTATATAAGTTTATGTTGTTCAAATACATTAAGTTGTCTATTGACTACTAAAAATTTAACTAAATTAGTAAAGTCGTTATTTGAAAAACCCTCAATGTTAATTTTTATATCTAATTGTTGTAACTTTTCTTTTGATATAAAATTAGTTTTAAACTCATTCTCATTAACTTTTTTAATTACACCTGAATCAACCAACCATTTTTTAGTTTTTTCTATTTTTGTATTTAAGTAATTAACAATAATTGCATTCACTTCACTCAAGTTGATAAACTCATCAACACTCATTTCACCAGCTAAAACATTCTGATATTGTGCATTAAGTGATTTTCTTTCATTTAAGTTTAAAATATTTTTAAAATGTCCAAGATTTACTACATCAGAACTGTTGTATTCTTTAATCTTAACTTTTTGAGCATCAGATGTAGTTTCATAAATGGCAGTGTTAATTTCATCAGCTAATGCATTTTTATAAGCTGAAAGAATATCATCATTTTCTATAATATCATTTGTTGCTGAAATAAATGATATAAAATGATTCAAATGCAAACCAAACTCAGAAGATTTGTCAGAATTAATTACAGTGTAATATGTTCCATCAAGAAGATGATATATTTCTTGAGCTATCTTATCAGGAAATGTTAATACATCTGTAGATTTACCAATTGATTCTCTTTCACCAGACATACCTAAAATATATCTATATTCAATATTAGAATTCTTTCTTCTATTACCTTTATTATCAAAATATCTTCCTCCTTTTTGTAAAATAAAAGAATTCTGAACATAAGGAAATAAAATAACTTCTCCTGTATTTAAATCCACATTACCCAACTGAGGATTAGATGCAATAAAATCAGCTAATGTTTTAGAACTATTAAAAGAGTTAACAATGTTACTTATTGCTGAAGGTAATGTGCTGGAATATTGTTGTTTTCCTTCTGCATTTCTAACACTAAGTATTGTTTCATCACCTGTTAAATCTGCTTCAAGTTTTGTTAAATAATTAATAGATGAGTTTACAGCTTGTCTTCCAAAAAGATCATCAAATGTTTTTATTGTACCGTTGCTAATAAATTCATATATCGTTCTATATGCTTCTCCTATTTTAACACTATCTAATAAATCTTCATCAACACTAAACTGAATTCCAAATTTTTTAAGGCGTTCAATCTCACTGTCAGTTGAGCCTTTTAAATCAATAAATTCTTTAGATTTATTATTTATTGATATAATTCCATCCTTATTAATATAAATCATTGGAGCATTATAGAGTTCTTTTTCATCTATATATGAAAAACTTTTAGCAAAACCTTTAACATTGTTTTCCCATTTCTCTCTAATTCTTTTAGCATTAATGCTATCCAATGTATTGTCAGCATAAATTGCACCATTTGAACCAACAATTAACTTGTAAGGAAGATTTCTATTTGTTGTAAAAGATGTTTCAAAAGCAATAAGTAATGATAATTCATCTTCATTAAAACTATCTATAGAACGTTCATTTCCATCTGAATATACATATCCAAGTCTAAATTTAAGTCTGTCAATCCACTCATATCCAGGTCTGTATTTTCCATCAACCATGTATTTATTAGCAAGTTTATCAAACATTTGTTTAATAACTGGATAGTCAACTATAGCTTTAGTTTCTCTATTGTATGTTTTTAATGGAACTATCTGTGTTAGTTCATTAATTAGCAAATTAATCTTTTTACCAAAATCTTTTAGTTTAGGTAGTCCAAGATCATTACGCTCAAATCTGAGATTGTTATTATCATACTCATATGATGCAAGTGAAGCTATTAAAAGTTTAACTTCATTTTTAGTCATGTTTCTAGGATCAACATAAATTGCATCAACTATGCCAAGCCTATCAGTAGACATTTCTTCTTTTGATACAGCTTGATTTAAAACTTCCTCATCTTCTTTTACTTTAACATCTTTGAATTTTAATCCAAATTGAGAAAGATATGTTTTAAAGTTTTCTTTTACATCCGTGTTAAAAAGACTAAGTACAAGATTTCTATATTGAAATTCTGGAATACTTGCTATAAAATTTTTAGCATCAATATCACTTGCTCCTGTTTCAGAAATATAGTTTTCTTTAATTCTTTTGTATTGTAATACAAAATCATTTTTAACTCTTGCAATAACTTTTTCATATATGTTTTGAAATAATTGTGGTTTATTCTTATCAAATAAAGCTTTTATTGTTGTATCATCACTAAGTTCTGGATTGTATAACATATTAAAAAAATAAGATGTCATACCTTCCATCAAATCGTGTGTAAATTGAACAGAAGTTCCTTTTATTGTAGCCCTATATTGAGGTTCTGTTGTAGTATCAACAGCTAGTTTATTAGCAAATTGACCATCAACTATCTGTTTAAATAAATTATTTATTGTTGTAGGATTTGTTCTAACATTTGTTATTCCAAATGCCTCCTGTATGTGATTCCATAATTTTTTAATAAAGTTTAATAATTTACGAAATATAGTATTTCTTACAGGACTATTTTCAACAACTGTTGTTTTACCTTCATCTCTAACATAATCAATAAATTCTTCAGCTAATGCTTCTTTTATCTTGTAATTCTCACTAGTCTCAGGATAATTTTCATTAGCCCAAATATATCCAGGAAGTTGCTGATAATTTTTTCTTGATTTGTATTCTTCAACTAATGCTTTTTTTTGATCAGGTGTTAAATATGAATTCCAAACTGCTTCAAATGCCTCATGATATCCTGTTCCTTTTTCAGCACTTTCATATAGTTTAATAACTCCATTTACAAAACTACCAAATGCTTTCCCATCAATAAGTTTGTTTGATATTTCTACGCTTATTTGAGGAAGTACACGAGAAAGCCATTTTTTAAATTCATCAATGTTTTCTTTTTCTTTCTTACTCTTTTCAAAGTATTTCCTATAATTTTCAGATGGTCTTTCATCATCAACAACACCCTTAATACCAGCTTCTAAATTAGATAATTCATTAACGCTACCTGGTGTTGGTAAAGATGCTTGAGTTTTGTTTTTTATAAAATTTTGAGCAGCTTGTTCTGTATAAAATAATCTAGTAATCCCATTGTCGTTTATAGCAAACTGTCGACCTTCAAAATCAGGTTGTTTTAACTTGACAATTTTATATTCAGATGTTGTAGTTTGTGTAGTTTTACCTTCTAAAGCATTTAGTTCTGCATCATACCTAGAATTGATTTCTTCTGTTTCTTTTTTATTTTTAGCGATAGCCTCACCTAATGATTTACCTTTATCAAAAGTTTGTTGTTGTTGAGCTATTCTATAATCTTCTGATACATATTTAAGTTCTAATTTATCTAACTCTTCTTGTCTTCTTCTTTCTATATCAGCTTTTTTATCAGAAATAAGAGTTGGTGTTGTAGTAGAAATAGGTTCTGAAACAGTAGATTTTTTAGATAATGATCCAGGTCCATAAAAAGATTTAGCATTATATATAACATAAAAAGGATCAGCTTTTTGTCCACCAATAATATGATTTATAACCTTAACACCTTTTACTTCAGGATTAGATTTTTGAAAATCATTAAATAAATTTATTATAGCAGGTTGTTCATTTGCTTTTTCAGTTCCATCATATTCTTTAGCAGGATCATTTTGAATATAAGAACCAGTAAGGGGATTATTAAATTTATATCCTTTAGCTTTAAGTTCTTCATATAACTCTTTTTCAGATTTATTAGAATCAATAACTATAAAGTCAGAATCTTTAATTTCTCCTTTTATTGGTTGACCATATCTTTGAATTAAAAATGGTGTAGTAGTAGATGATGCATTTAAACCATCACCAAATTGACTAACTTGATTTTTTCCTCTTTGAAAACTTCCAAAATTAAAATCTTGAGGTTTTACATTAGTATGATGATAAACAGTTACAACATCAGAAATGTCAACTGAAGAAGATGTTTCTAATGCTTTTACTAAATCAGAAATCTTTTCTTCTAACTTATTATCTGAAATATAAGAAACTAATTGATCTATAGTTTCAAATGATTGATTGTTATATTTATATACACACGCCATAGTATTACAAATTTAAGTTATTTTTTTAACATTTAGCATTAGTTGTATCATCTACATATTCTATTCTACCCATTCTTATTAGTGCTTCTATATTAGATTTTATAACAGATGTATCTTGTTTAATAATTTTCTTTTTTTGTTCAGTTACTTTAGATATAGATATAAAATCAGAAAGTAAATCTGTATATATTTTTTTTAATTCAGTATCATTTGAATTTTTATATTCAGACACATTATTTATACTTTCTGTTATTGTAGATGGTACTTTTTCTAAAATTATAGATGTAGAATCTTTATTATCTGTTACATTAAATGCTTTTTCAATAACAAATTTAGTTCCATCCCATATTCCATAAAAATCAACTATTTTTTTTGTAGATCCAAATTTTTTTCTAATTACTATTTTTTCATTTTTTGGAATATTATTTAAATCTAATGGTAATTCTAATAATGATTCTTCTATTATTTCTTCTTCAATTGTTGTACTTGTTTTAGATTCTTCTTCTTTTGGTTTTGGAGGCGTTGTTGTTTCTGCTTTGGGTCTACTATAAATTAAATATGAATTAGCAAGTTGAGGTTCATCTTTATTATATTCAACTATATTGGTATAAACAATCGGAGTTCTACCATCTTTATTAGATAATAAATATTCTAAATAATTTTTAAATTTTTTATCTTCTACTATAACACCATCAACAACTTTAACTGTTTGAAAAGGAATATCTTTTTTATTTATTAATGAACTATTAATACCATGAAACATGTTTTCAACAATCTCATTTTCATCTTTATCTTTAGTGATAATATTCATTATCTCATCCTTAGAATCAATAATATTTTGAATACTTAACATACCATCAATTTCAAATTTGAATGGTTTTCCGCCTACATATAAACTATCACCTTTAATATAAAATTGTTTATCACCTACTTTTCCTCCCTCTTTTACTTGACTCCAATAAATAGTATTCAATAAATATCTCAATCCAAGATCAAATTGTTTTTCTTCTTCTTTAGTTAGCTTTTTAGTAATTTCAGTAAATCTTTCTAATGTAATAATTCCATCCTCATACAATTTAGTAAGAGATTGTATTCTTTCTTTAGTTAAATATCTTCTTCCAAACATAGGAAGAAGAGCAACTATTACATCAAAAATATTATCTTTTTCTTCGTCTGTTATTCTTCTATTATAAACTTGATAGAATGTGTCACCTTTTTGCATAACCATTCTACCAGGTTTAATAGTGCTGGATATACCACTATTTTTTGTAGAGACACGAAGTTGTATTGTATTACCGTCAGGATGTTTTAATTCATCAAATTGTGAAAAATCAGAATCTTCCTCTATTAATCTACCCTGTAAAGGAAGTTCCTGCGGTCTTCCTGTAGTTACATCTAACGGGACTCTTCTTTGTTTACCAATAGATTTTCTTGTTACTTGTAAAGGATTAACTTCTTTTCCTTCTTTAATATTTTTTATTATTTCATTTCTAAATTTCTTAAATGAATTAATTTCATTTCTTAATTGTTCATCTGAATAAGGTACTTTTTTATAACTACCGTCTGAATCAATTTTATATTCTGCAATTGTAAAAGTCTTATTTTCATCACTCTTTAACCACTTAATAGCAGCATCAACATCATCTTGCATTATCTGTGGATGATTAACCATACTATTAAATACTAAATTATCTTTAGTTTGTTGATCTTCTGGAAGAGGATTGCCATACTTATCTACAGGAATAAACTTTCCAGCAACTTTTTTTACAACAATTAATTTAACATCATCTTTAACTTCTACTGTGTTGCCCTGATCATCTACATAAGATTCTTGAATAATACCATACTTGTCATTATCTTTTGTAACAGGAATTAAAAAATAACCATTATTAGCAATTATTGAATTACTTGTAAATGTAAAAAACCTATCTTGTTCTGGACTAAGAGGAGTATTATTTTTTTGATTTGTAAGATCTTTATAATGTCTTCCTGCACTCTTATACAAACCGTTTGTAAAAAGAACTTTATCAAAATCTATTATTGTAATATCATCTTCAGCATTATCTCCAGGAACAACTTCATCAATAGTCATTATATCACTGTATCCAGCAAATTCAGTGGCTGCTTCTGTTGTTGGAGCTTTAACACTACTTTTAGTTTTTTCAATAAGATTTAAAGATTCTAATTTAGCTTGTCCTTCTAATAAAATCTTTTCTATGTTTTTAAGATATTGAATCTTTTCATTTATAGGAAGAATGGTTTTTTCAATATAATCTTTACCTTGTGTTATAGCTTCAATTTCTTTAGAAACAAAATTTAACTGATCTTCTAGTTTTTTCTTTTCTTTTTGAGCTATATCAAATAAGTTAATAAAAGATATTGTTTCGACTATCTCTCTTCCAAAAAGCTGATTTTCAAATCCTTTAAATCGAGTATTTAATCCAGATAGTAGATTGTTTATCAATTGTATTTTTTCACCATCAGAATCTTCTTTTTCTTGTTCTTTAATCTTAAGCTTTACTAATGCTGTTTGTAAATCTTTTTTTGATTTATTACTTGTAGGATCTGTTCCAATTATTGCATTGATGATATCATCATACTTTTTAAATCTAGATAGCAGCTTTTCAACTCTCTTAATTGTATCATCTACTACTTTGATTTTATTTTCAATATCATTCTTTTCAAATGTTAATGAAGTTAAAACTCTATCAAAATCATCAATAGGAACATAGTCAGCAGGTCTTTGTAAAATTGCTGCTTCTAATTCTTCTTGTTCTAATCCATATATTGTTGCAGATTCACCAGCTCTTAAATATGGAGTTTCAGATTTTGTAATTTCAGCTAATGCTTTATAATAAACTTCACTAAGTTCATTTAAGGTTTCTAATTCTTTTTCTATTTCAATTTTTTCAGAATTAAGTATTCCAGAAGTTTCTCTTAATGAATTTAATTTTTCTGTATATTTATTTATAAGATCTTTTAAATCTGCAACTTTTCTTTTTTGTTTTTGAGAAATTTTCTTCTTACCTGCAACAATAGAATTAATTTCCTCATTGGCTAAATTTACAAGCTGTTCTGCCTCATCCAGCTCATTTTTAATACTTTCAAGTTCCTTTTCAATTTTGCGTTTACGCTCTTCTCTTGGTCCTGATTTTTCTTCTTGTTCTTTTATTAAAAGTTCAAATATTTGAACTTGTCTATTATATAAGTTTACTTTTCTTTGTTCTGCTACTCTCTTTAAATATTCTTCTTGTGTGGGAGCAAATCTTAACAAATATTGTTTATCTGTTTTTACTCCATATTTTTTATAATAGTCTAAACTAAAAGGAGCTTTTCTTACCTTACCGTCTTTTGTTTTATATTCAAAAAACAATTGTCTTTCTCCTGTTGGATCTTTAGGATCTACTTGATATCTGAGCATTGCAAAAACATCCTCACTATAAGCAGCATCACTATAATCTTTTTTAGCATATGGACCATCCATTTTGTGAAGCAGTCCGTTATTTTTATTTACTTTTATTACAATAACCCTATCTCTATTTCTAAAATATATAGAAGCTTCGGGATTCATTTGATTTAAATCATAAAGCCTACCAGAAATTTCTGCAAATTCATCTAAAGTATATGTTATACTTTCATTTGTTTTATTCAGATCAGTGCCGCCATTTACTATTACAGTGATGGTGTTATTATCAATATCTAAAGAACTAATGTTTATAACATCCTGATCATACGTAGTTATAACCCTACCACCTTTGGGAGTAATTCTTTTTGTCGGTTTAGATTCTGTTATATAGTCATGACCTTCAATTAAAGTTATCTCATGCTCAGTCCCATTTTTATCAAAAACTTTAATTTTAACTTGCTTTTTATCTTTTTCTTCTTCTTGTTGTTTTTTAGATTCATCTAATATCTCCAATATTTCTTTATAGTGAGCTTGATGCAAACTTTCAAAAGAATTAGGATTAGCAATAGTGTTAAAATAACTTACAGCAATTTCATAATCGGTTTGAAGTCTTAAATAATCAAATATATCTCCAACAGCTTTATTAATTACATCTGTTGTTGCAACAACTGTAGTGTCGGGATTATCAAGTTTTAATAATTCTAAAACAACTTCAGAATTTTCAGCAAGAAACTTTTGTTTAATTTTATCAATAGCAGTTAAATCATCACCTGCATCTTCAATTTCTTGTGCATATTTTTCTACACTTTTTTTGTATTTATTAAATGTATCAATTTTTTGTTTCTTTTCTTCTTTTAATTTAGGATCAGAAGTTGCTTCATATTCTTTCTGAAGTATTTCTAATTCTTTTTTAAGAGTTAAAGAGGGAGATGTGAGAGAATATAATGAGTTAAAACTTATATTAGGAAAGTTGTTTTTTATTTCTGTAAGAATTTCTTTTTGTCTTTTTGCAACATCCAAATATGTAGATTTAGAAAAAGAAATTTGATTAATAGCTTCTTCTGCTGCCATATAGTTAGCAACTTCTTCATTATATTCAGGAGTCCCTATTTTATAATTTTTAGGATTGTAAGGATTTCCGTAGTTATCTCTTATTCGCTCATAAGTTTGTTTAACTTCTTTTACTTTAGATTCAAACGTATCAACAAGCCTAGTCATTGTATTTTTAGCTTGTTCTTCAGACATACCTTCATAAAGAGAACCCTGGTATGCTTGTTTAAATTCTTCAACGGAAAGATCTTTAATAGCTTCTTTCATTCTATCTATAACAACATCATCAACACCAGACTTAATAATACCTAATACATATTTATTAATAAAGTCGTTTCTATTATCCCAATATTCTTTTTTACGACCTTCTTTTGCATTACCGCGCATTGATCCATCAAGCTCAACTAAAGATCTATAAAAATCAGTTTTGTTATTAGTTGACTGATTTAATAATCCAACAAGTTTATTTCTTTCCTCATCTGCTCTTTGTACACTTGATTTATATCCATCTTTATTTATTGTTCTTTCATAAAGAGATTGAGCACCTCTTATTCCACCACCAAGAACATTCATTATACCACCAGTTAAGAAACCACTCATGAATGTTTTTAATCCATCCATAGTAAGCTGTTCTTTTGCACCAGCATACAAAAAGTCATTAATTCCTTTTTGATTTTTTCTTTGTTCTTCTGTTCCGTAATTGTACATATACCACTGTTTAGTGGCACTGTCAATAACATCTTGTCCTGTTTCTTGTAAACCTTCAATTACATTTGTTTTAGCATATGTAATTGGAAATTTAATTAAGGTTTTAAAAGGAGATGTTTTAAGCTGATGTGTAAATGCAGATATTCCTTTTTTTGCAACAAATAAATCACCACCTTCTTTAATTGCTTTTTTGGTATTAGTAAAAATACCTTTGGCTACAAGATCATCATCTAAAAATCTTGTTGCTTTAAAACTTCTAAGAATTCCATCAAAAGCAACTTTATCTGTCAAAGCAATCCAAGCAGCTTGTACTGCTCCTTCTGTTTGTACAGTTTCAAATGCTTTTTGTTTTAGTTTTTGTTTTAATTCTTCACTAGGTTCAAAACCATTTACTTTTTTATATTCTTCAACAGCCATTTCATATGCTTCACTCATAACAGGAGCAACAGTTGCTTTAGCTTCCGTTATACCAGCATTAATCATTCTTATGTCACGATAAAATGCACCAAATCCTCTAGCTGTAGTTCTTAAAGCACCAGTAGCTGCACCAAATGCTCTTTGATCTATTGCAGCAGTTCTTCCAAGACTTGTTAAAAAAGTACCAGTGTCTGTTAAATTAACAAACTTAGCTACAGAATTATTAAAGATTTTTCTTAATACATTAGGATTTTGAAGTCTTGATTCAAGTTGACGTGTTTTACCTATAACTTTTCCAATCCTACCAGCTAGCTGCATACTTCTTGCTGCTTGAATTTCAGAAGCACCACCAAACGTTGCAGCAGTTAAAGCAGAAAGAGCAAATTCTTCAGCAGCCATTTCAAGTACAGCACCTATAGCATAACCACTTTGCTGTATCATGTTAGAAAAGTTGGATACATTCCAAAATGTATTTCTATCTTCTTGTGTTTGGAAAATATGATATTTATTATTAAAATCATTTTGCCAATCATTGATGGCTTCTAGTTCACTTTGTTTAAAAGGAGAATCACCTTTAAACATACTAATAGTATCACCCCAAGATAAAAACTGATCTTTAATTTGGTTAGCAGCTAATGAACCAGCACCTACTATTGCATTAGATATTTTATTCCAATTTGTTTGTGCAGTACCATAGGTTTCTTCAACATCTATTCCAGGAAATACACCAATGTCTTGAAAATAATCAGATTGTAATGCAGCTTGAAATCCTGGAACAGAAGGTGCTTCAAATCTTTGTGCTTGAATAAATGGATCTTGTTCTAACTTTTTTTTTCCAAGTGCCATACCACGATCTATTGCAGCATCTGATAAACCAATTAATTGATATTGTGGTTGACTTGTAGAAGTTAATTTATCTAAATTTAATTCTTTAAAAGGATTTTCTGGAACAAACATTTCAGGAGTTCTGATGTTTTGAACTTCAGGAACTACTGGTGTAACTTGATCTTCACCTATGGTTAAATTTTTTAAATTATCTTCCACGCGTATTGTTTATTTACTATTTGTAAAATTAATTAAAATATACTAAACTAACTAATTATCTACTTAATAATAACCTAAATTTTTCATTCTGGTTATATACTCCTCATTGGTTTCTCCTGGTAATTTCTTTGTACTTTTTTGTTCTGCTGCTTTTTGTGCTGCCTGGTATGCAGGATCTTGCATTCTTAATTTTTCTTGTTGAGCTTTTTGTTTAAAATAACTTTTAATTATATTAGCATTTTCAAATGCTTTTTCTCTAAGTGTTCTTAAAACATTGTCAATACCAAAAGATTTATCATAATATTCTATTTTTCTTTCTCCGTCTAAAAATTGATTTGTGTCTGGATTATATCCTTTCATAGAAAATGTTAATACAATCTGATTATTAGCTCCTTGAGTTAATATATAATCATAATACAAATCATTTTTTTCATAATCTGAAGCTTTAATTCCATTGGCTAACATTTTTTCAGTAATAACACTTGACATATAATCATCCTTTGCAAAACTAGTAAAAACATTTTTATTAATATCCAACGATATACCGTTTTTAATTATTGCAGAAATAATAGGTTCTAATTTTGTTTTAATCTGCACATCACCTCTTATTGCTAAAGTTGCAAGATTATCTATTAATTTTCTAGTATCAAATTCTAGTCTAACATTTGATTTATCAGCATTTGTTCCAGTGTAAGATAAAAAAGCATTAGATAAAGATTTATCTAAAACAGTTTGATTTCCAAACAATTGTCCCAACACTTTAACAAGATCATCTTCATCTACACCTTCTTTTAATTGATCCCAGTTTGATGGTTTAATAATTGTTGTTCCTTTTATTAAATTACCTCTATTATCATCTATTGCTGTTACAGCAATAGTAGTGGCTTTATCTCTTGTAAGATCTTCCGTGTTATTAGAATATCTTAATCCTCTGCTAAATATCCATGTATCCATATCTTCTCCACGTTTTGAAGAAAATTGTTGGAATGCTTTTGATCTATCTAATTCATATTGTTTTAATTTAGTCGATACATCTTCAGGTTTTCCATATGTATTTACCAAATTAGTTAAATCCCAATTTTTATTTGTATTAGGATCTATATATTTATATATATTTTTTTGAACAGATGGATTCCATCCATAATCATATAAAATTCCTGCTTTGGGAAATGCACCCCATTTTTCAGTAGGCATTTCCCCATTAATAAAAGCATTAGCAATATAATTTGGTAACTTTTCTGTTATTTTTCTACTAGGTACACCCATTCTAGTAGTATGCTCTTCTAATGTTATAGATTGAATATCATTAATTGAAACTGGTTTATAATTACCATCTTTATCTTTTTTAACTAGAGTTGAATATTCTTTTTTAGGAACAGTTTTATAAAATTGTTTTTGAAAATCATTATGTATTTGTGTTGTTATATTATATCTTTTAGCCGCATCCTCATATGCAATTCTATTACTCATAAACTCAGGATTCTGACTAGCAAAAGAATTTGTTGATGCGTGTGTTATAAGTTGATTTAACTGAGATGCTGGTGATTGATTAAATGCTGTAATATCATCGCCAAGAATTTTTTTATCTTTTAATGCTTTAAAAGCTGATTCTATTTCAGATTTTAAAAATTTGGGATCATATTTTCCACCAGAAGCATAATGATTTAAATAATCAACATATTTATTAAAGTTTGGAATTTCTGTTAATAAATCACTTTGATTTAATGCATTAGCAGCACTGGTCGTCATCAAATTACGATAAGAGTCTAAATTACTAACAAATGTTCTATAGTATGAATCTTCAGGCTGCCTTTGTTGTCCATATATACCTTCTACAGTTGGAACATTTTGTTGTTCACTTTGAGTTAGTTGTTTTCTAAGACTTCTACTAGTACCTGCGGGTGCAGCAGTTCCTGAAACAATACCACTAGTTGTTCCAGTTCCACCAATAGTACCGTCTTCGTTAAGACCTGCTAAAAATCTTTGATTTTCTAAACGCTGCTGTAGCATTCTTTCTTGTGCTTCTAATCTTTGATTAAGCATCTCAAATTGAGCATCTATTCTTTGAGAAGCTACATATGATGCATCAGACGTTATTTCTTGTTTAGATGCAGCACCTCTTACTTTTGCATTTTCTTCTATAAATCTATCTTTGAATAATTCTGTAAAATAATCTTCACCTTTTGTTTGATAATAGTCTTCACTTTGTAAACTACCAATTTTATCAGTATAATCCTTAATCATGGATTGTAAACCATTGTATAATTTTTGTTTTTGAAGATAATCTTTATATTCTTGAGAATCAGGAGTTATAATACCAAGTGCTAACTTACCTTTTTCTGGATTAAAAAGTGATTCTCTTATTTTATTTAACTCACTTTCAAGTCCTTCGTATTCATTATTACCTTTAAGTTGTGCATCATAAATTTTAAGTTTTTGATTATATATTGCAATATTATCAGCAGCATATTTTTCTTTTACAGAACGTTGTGCTTGCTGTTTAGACATTCCTGGATTTTGAGCCATTGTATTAAATACAGATGATTCAAATTGTGTAACACCTTGCACTTTAAATATATCATTTAAATCAGGTCTATTTTTTAATATGCTATTTAAAACATCCTCATAAATTTCAGAAGTACCTTGACCATTTGTTATTTTATGAATATATCCAGGTGTTGTATATGATTGTATAATACCATCACTATATCCTAAATTTTTTAGTTCTTTTGTTATTTCACCATTAACATCAACATATGGAACAAATGGTCTAACTTGTACATTCTTTATAGATCCGTCACCACGTTTTGTTAATGCCATTTCTTGTCTAAAAAGATCAATGTATACACGTCCATATTCCCAAGCTTGATCTCTATCTTCTTTTTTATCAGAAGTTCTTAATTTTTCATATCGGCTTAATTCTTGTTGATATTGTTTACTTTTAGTATAATCAGTTAAAAAGTCTTCATCCTCCCAAAGAGGTGAGAATAATCTTTCTGCTTGGTCAACATTTTGAGGAATAGATAAATCTTGTGCAGAAATAGTTTTTAAAGCATTCTTTGTTTCATCTAAAAATTTTTGTCTAAAAGCTACATTATCTGGACTTGACAACAATCCATTTGCCACTTTAGAATATGCAGTAGAAATTTCATCATAACCTTTCTCATATCTAGCTGTTGCTTTTTGTAAAGCATTTGTTAAATACGGAAGATTGGGACTGTATTGTACAGGATTAAAACCACTGTCTGTTACGCCTGGAATGTATGTTGCCATAGCAATATGTTATATTATAAATATACTTTATAAAGTTAAGACTAAAAAACTAAACTTATTAGATTTAATTATAATCTTCATCATCATTGTGAGAAGAATAAGGATACGATCCTCTCTTTTGAGATTGTGTATTTTGTCTTCTTCTAAGTTCTTGATCTCTGAATTTTAAATATTCACTAACTGTCATACCTGCCGCTTTTGCTGCTTCTGCTACTTCTTTTGCTGAAGTTTTACTATCACCGAATTTATCTTTTAAAAAATTTTGCATTGCTTTACCACTACGGAAATAAATAGTTTGATTTCCTGGTCTAATACCATAATAAGGACTTTCAGTCATGCTAAGATTGTAAAGATCAGCAGCATTCTTCATACCTTGAGTGTATGCTTGCAGAACACCTGTACGTGCTTGTCTCATGGCATTCTGATATTGCTGTTCACTTATTACACCTGCATCATACAGACGTTTAGCACGTTGAGCATCAAATTGCATTTGTTGATTAGCAACATTAGCAGCTTGTTGTGCAGCTTGATTTCCAATAGCAATATTTTGATTTGCATATTGTCCAATTATATCTGCTGCATTTTTACCAAATTGTCCAGCATTAAAACTATATCTAGATTGTGGACCAGCAAACATAGCAGCAGCTTGTCTTGCTGCATTCATTTGTTCAACATTAGCAGCTAAAGCTCTACTAGGATCTAAATATCTTGTTTCAGGTCTTTGAAATTGTACTGTTGGCTCAAAAGGTGTGGCTTTCTTAACACCAGCCATATTAACAAGAGAATTTAAAAGATTTAATTTATCAGCAGTAGTCCATCCATATCTGATGGGTTTATATTCATATTTATCATCATCTGAAGATGTACTACTATCAGTTTTAAAAGTATATGGGTTACGTTTCATGTAATTTTTAAGCATTACATTTGAACCAATTATATTACCTTCTTCATCTGTAAACTCACCTTTTTGTTTATCTTCTTCTGATAATAAACTAGATTGTCCAAGTTTATCAATTCCTTGTTGATTTTGTTGAGCAGCTGTATCATAATCAAATGGTCTAAAATCTGGAACATTAGATTCTGGCATTGTTACAGCATAAGGATTTGTTTTAGGAGTCATTCTTGAAGTTAAGCTAGGTCCTTGATATTCACTACCTTCTTCATCTCCTTGATATTGTTTTAAATGCATACCACCATGCATCATTGATCCTCCATACATCATACCACCACCATACATTGCTTCAGCAGGGTTTTCCATTTCCTCTCTAGGATTCTCCTCTATTTCTTCTTGAGCTTGTGCATCAGAAGCTTGCATCATCTTAGCATAATATTCTTGCGCAATGTTAGGAATACCTTGAGGGTATCCTTTCTTACCTTCTTGTACAAGAGCAAGCTGCGCTAATTTCTTATTATAATTTTGTATCATCAACTCTGCTGTACGTTTCTTAATAGCATCAGCTCTTGGATCTTCCAATATAGCTTTATATTTATTAAGATCATATTGTTTAGCTAATTGTGCAGGAGTAAACTTCTTTGTAGACTTTTCTGATTTTCCAAAAAGTTTAAGCACAGAACCGCCCATCTTCATTTTCTTTGTATCAGAAAAAATAAAAGTTCCTTCTGGTACATTTAAAGGTACACCACCTTGAGTGTGTCTTTTACCTTTAATATTATAATGAGAGTATGTTTCATCTTCTTCTGGTACTACAGCAGTCTCACCACCTTCTGCTTCTATATTAGCATACTCTCTAGGTACTTCTGTTAACGTGTTATTAACTTTACTTCCTTCATCAAGATCTTGATTCATCCAAAGTCTTCTAGCACCAAGATCTAATGCATACCCCATCTGACCACCATAAGCAGCAGTTTGCATATCATATCCCATATCAGAATCTTGTGAACCACCTCCTTGCAATTCTTGATACATTTGCATAAGAGTTTGTTTCTGTTGTTCTTGATTCATTTGCTGAAGCTGAGAAACTAATTCTTGTGGATTAATACCTTTTGCTTGAGCATATGCTTGTATAACTTGCATAATTTGCTCTTGAGGATCTCCACCTTGTTGTTGCATCATCATATCTCCACCATCTTGATATTTAGTGGGATACTTTTTTATTTTGACTTTGTATTTCATTATTACAAATTTAATCTATAAATTCGAGCTGACCACCAGCTGCTAAAAATTGTTGAATTTGATCTTCATCCATTTCTATCACTTGACCTCCAAATTGTTCACCACCATTTTTAAACAAGCCTTGTTTTTGAAGCATCTTAAACATCGATCCTGACTCAGCTTTAATTTGTCTTTTCATAAGTTCTTTTCTTTCAGCAGGTGTAACTTCTTGTAATGTTTTACCTTTAAGTTGAGGATATATTTCTACACCATAACCTTTATTACTCCATGTTTTTAATGCTTGATCAACGGATGTATCAGGATTATAATACCTACTTTGAAACACACCATCTACTTCACCAAATAATTGAGTTTCTCTTGCTTTTAAACCTGCTTCTAAATTAGGAAATGCTGCAAAATATCCCGGACCATCTACTTGTTTAATTGAGGATTTAGTTGCACCAAACATTTTAGCAAAAACAGGATTAAATATAATATTACCAGGATTGTTAAGTTTTGTTGCAACATCTTTACCAGATGGGTTAGGAATTACCGATGCTTTAGGATAATTTTTAACAGAACTTTTAATTGTTGATTGTTTATTTTTAGAAACCGGCTCAATAATATTTGTTGTTAAATTATCTACTGGAGAAACAATAGGTGCAGAGGGAATAAATGGAGTGGTTATATTACCAAAGTCTCTAAATTCTACTTCTGGTACTTCTGGTTTTCCTTCTAGACCATAATCAGAAAGAGTAGCTATATCTGGTGTATATCCACCAACAGCATATTTAGGAACTTGCATTCCATACCTACCATACATTCCTTTATAAGAAAGTGTACCTGTGCTATAAGGTTTAAATGCACCATAAGATGAACCTGTCACTCCATAGTCTCCTTTACCAGCACTTTGAGGATTTGTAAACATAGCTGCCGTGCTTCCCATATTCATAGCAGCAGCATCCATATTTCTTCTTCTATTTCTTTCATTTAATACATTACCAATAGCACCAGCAAGTTCTACACCTGCTTGCATTGTATTTGCAATTTTACCAGCAGCTCTACCAAACTTCTGAACACCTGTTTGTCCTGTTCTAAATCTTGCACCACGACCTTCTTCTTTAAGTTGTGCCCACAACGCAGGATCTTGTTTCTTAATATTAGTGAGTTGTTTATTATTTTTAGACCATGTAGTAAATCCAGTGCTAGGATCTACAGCACTACTGTATTGACTTGCATCATAAACAGGTTGTTCATCCATAGGTTGCTCATCTGTTTGATACTCATCAGTAAGACCACCCAAGTCTGGTGTTTCATAAAGATCACTACTTCTTCTTCTACGAGATTGACGACCATCCATTCCACCTCCTAATGCAGGATCTGTTTGATTTTCATCTTCAACATCATATTGAAAATTTGTATCAATATTAAATCCACCATCACCAGCAGGACTCCATCCTTGATTTGCGGGAATATCTACAGGAGCACCAGTAGTGGGAGGTGTAGAAGGACTTGCTACAGGTGTGCCACCAGCTTGAAAATAATATCCACCATCCATTACATATGTACCAGAGTCTGTGTTTCTATGAAATCTTCCATCCATTCCATAATACCCACCATGTTTAAACATAGTTCTCATAGCAGGAAATATGGCAGTTCCACCTCTTTCATACATACCACCACATTCATAACAAGGTTGCCCGCCTTGTCTATATTCTATCATTCCACCATCTTGATGTTTCCATTTTGCAGCATTACGTGCAAAATTAGCACGTCTAATTTGTGTGGTGCTATAGTCTTCTTTATTAGCTAATACGTGTCTGGCAAATTCTTGTACACCCATTCCAGCTCTGTTAGCTGATTCTGTAAATTTACCTTTATTGGCAGGGTTAATATAAATACCACCCTTCTTCATTTTAGATACATAATCCATAAGCTGCGTATTCTGCGCAGCACTACCTGTGTAGTTTTTTATACCAACTTCTTCAGCAAGTTTTTTTCTTTCTGCAAACGAACTATCCTTACCTTTAGATTTTAACAAATCAACAACACTTGAAAACTTATTTAATTTTACAGAAGAAGGAGCACCTATCGATCCTACATTATACATTGTTTGCATCGGGGTCATTGCTTTTTGCAATGTTTGCATAGAACCAAAATCTTTTAAAGGAACCGTTTGTAAATTACCCTTAACTAATTCTTTAGGAAGATTATAATTATTTACAATTGGAGCAAGAACTTTAAGAGGTTGTAATGTTTTACTTCTATCTATATAGGGAGCATTAACAGGAGCACCAGGTCTATTCCACATACCGGTGGTTGTTTGCCAGCCAGTTGTAGGTTGATTACTTGCATATCCTTCAAATTCTGGATTGATATATCCACCAGGTTTATTTACAACAGGAATTTTATCAAAAGTTTGAACCATTGGACCAATAGGTCTACCCATTCTATCATGTGTCTTAGGTCTTCTTAAATTACCATATTCATCACGCACCATGGGTTGTACCTGTGGAGTGTATGCAACAACACCAACATTTCCTTGTGTATTTACACCAATCTGATTACGCAAACTTGGAGAAACTTGTTCAACTACATTTATACCTTCTTGTGCTTGTTGTAACTGAGCACAAGCTTCTGGATAGTCTTGACAAAAAGATTCTTGATCAGGATATTGATCATAAAACTGATCTTCAGTCAGTCCTGTCAATTCTAATATTTGTTGCTTTGTCATTATGTAAACTTTAAATGTTTAAATGCACATAGGCATTCTATATTATTAATTTAACTAATTTTATTGATTTGACCTAATCTTTAAGGTACTCCAACCAATTTCTATTGTCTTTTTTTACAATAGGATTTAATGTAGATTGACCGCCTATTTTCATTATTTGACCACCTTGTTGCCACGTACCAAATCTTTTATGCCAATATAAAGGACTAAATGGATCTGTTGCTTTAGAACTATTCTTACCACCCATTCTACTCCAAAAATTCTTTCTTCTTTGTTCTGAATGATGTTGTTTAAAATCTTGCATTCCTTTCCATCCACCATGCACCACTTTATATTGATCACCTTTTTTAGCTAACACCATCCATTTTTTACCAGGTCTTGTACTTTGTTTTTTTGCACCCACTTTTGTAAAACCCATGTTTTTATATCTTTCTGGAATTCCTCCTCCTTCAGCATATTCCATACCATACATATCATTAGCTGCACGTTTATATCCTTTTGTAGCAAAATAATCTGCAACATCCCATGATGGTGTTTCTATATATTCTTGATATTGATCAGGTTGATATGATAATTGTTGAGGACCAGTTTGTATTATTGTAGGAAATACTTGATTATCTCCAGAAGACATTAATAAATTAGATGTATCATTACTATTAGGATCTTGTCCATCAATATATCTTGTAGGAATGCCTCCTTGATAACCTAATCCAGCAGCACGTTGCATGAAGTTTTTATCTATATTTCTTTGTAATAACACTTTAGAAATAGCATCCATGCTTGGATCATTTACCATTGGTTTTCCAGTTCTCCAATAAACATCTTGTTCTCCACCATCACCCATAACTTCCATTCCATATTCTGCTTTTCTCCAACCACCACCTCTGCTTTTATAAGTTTTAACTAACCATGCTGAACCATATGCACTGGGCCAACTATTAAATTTACTTTTAGCTTCAGATTTAACTCTAGAATATAATTCTGGATTAGTGGGTACATTTCCACCTGATTTCATTTGAAAATGTTCTCCTCCATAATTATAACCAAGTTTTTTCATATAATTTTTTAATTGAATATCAGATTTTAATAACCGCATGTCTTCATTAAATAAAGAAGGATATTTAGGACTTTTAGGATTATATGCTTGAATACCTTTTTCTTTTAAAAATTTTGCAGCCAAATCAAAACTATTAAGATTACCAATTTGAGGTGTTTTTGCAATTTTTTCTTGATATTGTTTAATAAGTTCTGGATGTTGAAATAAATATTTATTTAATTCATTATCATCAACAATATTATAAGTCCAACCATGAACACCTTTATTTACAGATACTCCAGGTACTTTTTTATCTGCAAGAAATCTTAAAGGAAGATATGGTATATAATCTTCTGCAACATTCCATCCAGAAACTAATGCAGTTTTGTTTCTTTTTCTTGCTTCATTAGCACTTGTACCAGATCCAAAAGTTGATTCTCTACCCATAAGAGAAACCATTAACCATGGATCTATGTTTTGTTTTTTTGCTGACTTAACAAGTTCATCTATTAATTGAACAGGAACTTCAGCACCTTGAAATCTACCAACTGAAAGATTAATTTTATTATTATTTAATGAATTAAGAGAATTATTTTTTAAATATTGAACATTAAATTCATTTTGTTTTTTTAAATATTCATTTTCCATTAAATCATAAGGAAAATAATTATATAAATTACCAATACTAGAAAGATCTTTTGGTATTTTTGATTTAGTTGTAGTTCCCATCTGTGCTAATTCTAATTCACCACCATCTTCTTTTCTTTGGTGTTGATATGATATTCTTTGACTAGATGTTTTTTCTCTTTTAAATCTTTCTCTTTCAGATGAAGATAATTCAGATGAAGTTTTAGGTGTATCTGAAGATATTCTTTTAGAAGGTCTACATGCAGGATATCCTTTTCTACTTTCACCTTCTTGTCTTCCACATGGTTTTCCTGTTTTAATATCCACCCACTTTTCAGCAAACCATCTGTCTAGTCCACCATGTTGACCACCTCTAGACATCATAGGATATTCTGTAACATAATCACCATCGTATGTATAATCTTCACCAGGTTGCATATATTGAACATCTCCTGTATTAGATACACCCATTACAGGATATGGTACACCTTGCATTGTTATTTCATTAGAAGGAATAATAGTTGTTTGACCTGGATGGTCCCACTGTCCTCTACTAGATATAATAGCAGTTTGTGTAAATTTTTTAAGATTGTTAGGACCACCTGGTAATCCTAATGATTCATAATTAGATGTAAATATTTCACCACCTTGTTTATAATACTCATCTTTTTTACTAAATCTTTTTTTGAGCCAATCTAAAGCCTGTCTTTTTGTATATCTTGGTATTGGGCTATCTTGTAAATCAAATATATCAATTAAACCAGTGTTTTTATTATATCTAAAATTTGCAGGATTATCTAAATCTAAACTTAAACCGTTATCATAAATATCATTAATATTTTTTTCTAAAATTTTTAATGCCTGTTCTTGATTAACTTTTTGGCTAAGTGATGTATTTTTAAGATTAGGCATTACTGTTACTATATCTTTATTATTTTTTAAATCTATTCTTAAAGGAACTGCTATATTATCACCTTGTATTTTAGATGCTTTATTTACAATATCTTCTGAAGGATTTATAGCCCAACCTATTTTAACAGCATACTTTGGATTATTTTTTAAAGAATATACAGCACCTTCAGCACCACTACCTAAAAGTTTATCCAATGGTCCTTTATAATCATCTATTTTTTTATCAACAGTATTACGAAAATCTTTATATATTTTTCTAGTAGTGTTATATGCATCTTTAGGTAATTCCCCAGTAAACAAATTTATTTTAGCTCTATACATTCTATTTAAATCATTATCGAACTCAGCAGCAACATAATTAGCATTTTTTTGAAATTTTCTAAAATTATGAAACTGTTCTAAATCCATTGTTAGTGGGTCACCGTCTTTTAATAAAGGAGGATTTTTAAATATTTTTTCAAATAAATTATTTCTATGAATATCAATAGCGGGAGTTAAATCTATATTTTTAGTATTTTTTATTTTGGAATATCCCGTTAACCAGTTTGGTGAATTTCGTAAAATACGGCTGTCAGATAAATCTACAATATATCCATTTTTACCAGGTACAACTACAGAACGTAAAGGAATGTTTTTATTAGCAAAAGGATTAATTGTATATGTATTTCTTAATGGACTAAGCATACTTACATCCCCTAAGGCTCCTATTACACCTAATGCGTTTTGACCAACTGAATTATTTTGATTCCAATAAACATTATTTGTCGGATTAGAAATAGCATTTGCTAGTCTATTTGTAGAAGTTATTGCTCCTGTTAATGGATTTAAATTAACAAAAGCCTCAGCACCCAACACACCAGCATCAATATTATTACTAGGAGTAAAAGAAGCCATTGTTTGTGCTAATGGTGAATTACGTTGTATTTGACGTTTTAATTCTTCTGCTTTTCTTTCTTTATAGTATTGCTTAGAATACGGAGTTTCTTTTTGCCCTTGCTTAATTTGTGGTTGTACAGGTTGAGGTATAAATCTCAATCTGTTCTGAAACATTTCTTGTTCAGAAATAGGAACAAACTGTTGAGTACGTATTGCATCAACAATAGGTCTATTTCTTTCTAACAATTGATCTCTAAAAGATTGTTTTACCTCACCTTTTGTTTGGTACTTATCTAATTCACCACCATTTTGCATTTTAATATCACCACCACATTTGTGACATGTCATAGGATCTTTACCACCATCAGATAGTTTCCATGACCAACCACAATTAGAACATGTTACTTTTCTATTTAAAGAATTTGCAGAGCCTCCAGATTTATATTGATCTAAATCAATTATTGTTTCAGCACCAAGTGATCCTAATAAACCCCTATTGAAATTAACACCTCTCATTATCACTGGATTATTAGCATGTCTAACATAAGGAGTTAAATGAATATAATCTCCACCTCTATTTCCAAAACTTGCAATTTTATCAGCATAAGAACCAGGAGTTGTATTAAACATATCTCTTCGATATCCCTGATTCTGAATATAATGCGGTAATAAAGATGACCCGAAATTTAAAGCAGCACTTCCATAATTACCTTCTGCTACATTCATTCCAGATTGAAATGCATCAATGCCACCACCAATAACATTACCAAACCTACCAACTACTTGAGCTTGTGGTAAAGGTATAAAATTACCAACTTGCATTAAATCTGTTGCAACATCTGCAACTTTTAATGCTGACTTTAGTGCTTTTATTTTTTTATGTTTATTTTCATATTGTTTGCTTATTGCTTTTCTACCAGGAGCATCAACATTTGGATCAGTATTAACAAATACATATTGTTTTGGCTGCCCAACAAGATTATTAAACATTTCTTGTTGAGAAACGGGTATAAATTTTTGTGTACGTGTATTATCAGAAACAACACGTGTTGGTGTTGCTGTAAAATTAACCTCACCTTTAGATTGATATTTATCTAACCACTTTTTCATTATCGTTGAGATATTTGTAATTTAGTATTGATGAATTTAAAAATCATTTTAATGTCTCCTCTTCCCTCTACACCTTCTTTTCTTATTTCCGGAGGATTCTTTCTAAGAAGCACCTTACTTACATTGTGTCTAAACTTCTTACGTTGTGTAGGTGCTTTATAATAATCTACACTAGACGGATTAACATACCAAATATATCCATTAGGGAATGTTGTTATTAGAATATTTTCAGCACCACTAAATTCACCTCTGTCTTTGGTTATGTCATTAAACTGATTAAATCTATATTTCTGTTCTTCTTTAGAGAAGAGTATATCTGTAGATCCAGTGGGATTAATGATTGGATAATTAAGATAGAGGAATGGATTTGATTTAGATTTTAAGTTAAGATTTAATAGTCCAGAAATTTGTTCTGAATTATAAACAATTGCAGAATCAAAATTGTAGTCTAATAAATGAAACTTATCTTGACCATTAGCACTATACTTATATGCTTCTAAATAGTATTCTACATTACGCATTGTAGTTACAGTGGTTCCTGTAGGGAATGCATATTCAATCTCAAATGGATGGTAGGTTCCATAGAAATTACAGAAATCATCCCATCTATCATTATGTCTCCACAATCCAGTTTGTGTTTGGAAACAAGTTTTATACGCTGTATAGAAATGTCTCTTAGAAGGAAGCATAAACGTAGGATGCCAATCGTGGAAACTAATCCATTGTTTATTTTTTACATCATAAGAAATAGTCCAAGATGCATCTTCAAAATACGCAGGATCACATAATGACACAGGTATTTTAGATTGAATACTGATTGGAGGAAGTATTTCTGTATTATACTCTAAAGGTTCTGTTAATGTAGTTACACATACAGGTTCTTCTTCACCATATGTATATTCTAAAACACCAGTGCCTCCACAAGTGTATTCATTATCTACAAATTCAGATTTATTATTTGTTGTAAATATTACATTAAGATCACCAAATGATGTAGCATTTAATATTTCAAATTGTGTATTATCTAATAAAGCTGCACCAAATCCTTCATATGAACCTTCAAGCTTTAATGTGTTATTAGCTTGAGTTATCTGTATGGGATAGATGTGAAGATATGTATTAGATACATCATCACCAGAAGAACCTGGAAGTCTGTTATCAGCATTCATTGCTGCAAGATCAGGATCTACTATCACCTCATCATTTAATGTAATTCTAAAATTAGTGTATGCTGTGGTAGGATCTACACTATAAGAACATATTGCAACATAATAAATTTTACCAGTGGGTACATTATTTAAATAAACATTATATGTAATTGTATCATTAGGAATACCAGATGTAGCAGTTGTCTTAATCATTAAATAATTCACTGGTCCATCTACAGAAGTTCCTGTACCATTAATCCAGAAATTATTAAGTTGTCCAATATTAGTGTATGTACCAACAGCTGCACCATTATATCCAAGATCATATAATGCAGTTCCTAATGTACCATATGTTGCACTTCCCGAAGGTTCTGTGGGATATGTAGTTGTAGATGTTATTGGTTCATCAATAATTATTTGTTTACATTGACCATCAATATACTGATATCCCGGGGGACAATCATAAGTGTACAACGGAGATACATTTACATTTGCATTTCCATTATTTAAATAAAATCCAAATGTCGGATCATATTGAATATCATTACGTTTTGGTATATAGTCTCTTTTAGAAAAATACACCACCTCGTTTATATTATCGTATACAGTTGTTACACCAGCTCCAATTACAGGATTATCATTTAAATCAAAATTAGGAAAGTATGTAGCAAGTTGTAAAGGAAGATATCTACTAAACCACCATTTCATATTTGATTTAGAAATCTCTTCAAGTTGACCTGTATAGGCAAAAATCTTACCTTGTTCTTGACTTACATAAAATACACCATAAGGTGTAGATGTAATACCCCATCTGTTTTGACAAGCTCCGTATTCATAAATCTGATCTGAATTAACAAGACTCTGCAATGGTTGATTAAATAATCCACCATCACCAATTGTCACTTTGATTCCTGTATCTGTTTGTAGACTATCCACACCCATTATTTGCATTGGGGATTGTCTATCCAACATAATTAAAGCACCTGTTTTGTTAATCATTTTAACACAGGTTACTTTACTAGGCATGTCTTTATAGTTGTTAACCAAGAAGCTTTGCCAGTTATCACGTTTAAGTTCTTCTTGTTGTGGGAGAGAATATTGAATTCTTCTTGGATAATAAGCATAACATGTAGATGCTACAAGTGGATCAAATGATCTTGATAACACCTGACCCCATGTAATAAATTGATTATACATTCTAGATACAGAAAGTGAATAATCATATTTATAATAGGCAGGAAACTTTACAAGATCACTTCTAAATAATGTAACAAGATCTGCATATCCGTAAGGATCATAAAATCTCTTGCTTGCTTCTTCTTCCCAATCTCTATATCCAACATTAACTTCAGATTCAACAAAGAAATCTCTTACACCATTACAGAATAAATAAAAACTGCTATCAAATACTTTCCAACGTTTACTATTTCCAGCAGTAGTATTTCTACCAATGTCATGATATGTACCATCAGGTTTTCTTTGACGTAACCTATAATAATTTTTAGGTACAACAAAGAATGTTTCATTTACATTACTCCAAGAACTTGAATTTGGTGGTGGAGTGTTCTGTCCATTACCTGATGTACCAGTTGTTGCTGAATTACCTGGATCATTTGCATCATCTGCTTTATCTGCATAGGTTTTTCTATTGTCTACAAAATATTTTGTACCGACAATATTTTGATATTGTAAATAATTATATGTTACATCTTCTGGTTGTTCAATAAGCCAATCGTTAAAATACAAATAGTTATTTTTTTCTGTATAACGATTAATATATGTATCTCCGCCAAACAATATTGGTGCTTGATTTATTGTATAAACACAATTAGAAATAGGAATCTGTCTAATAGATTCCACTTGTCCATATTGTGATGCAAAATCTACTTTAATAGCACCATAATTAGAAGAAATTGTTCTTGTAAAACAATCTCCATTTATACCTAATATATTTTTAGAATTATCTACAATTCCAGGATTGGGCATTGCAGAATTTAATTTCATAACTACATATGGATTTCTGTATAAATTATTTACAGAAAGTCCATCAAATGATTGTACACTATCTTTTATATATCCATAATTTGATGTTGCAATTGTAGTTGTTGCTGGATTAAATGAATTATAAAAACCATGTGAATTAAACTGTGTTGCATATTGTTCAGGTCCAATTAATGATGTAACAAGTTCTGCTAATTTTTGCGCATTTGCTTTAACACCAATAAAGCCATAATATGCACCAGTCATTACAGTATTTGCAATTGCTCTAACTGCCCATAAAACATAACCAAATGTATCAGGTTGTGAACCCACATTAACACCTATTGTCATGTTATATGGCATATTTTCTGTACCTTGCATTGTAACTGGAGGTGAACCAAAAAATGCACCAATAGTATGCATAATAGCAATAGCCAACGAAGTAAAATTAACTAAATCAGCACTGCGTTGACCTAATATTTTAAATTCAGGATGTTTGTACGGACTAGTATAACATCCATAAGTTGTACCATATGTATATCCATATATTCTTAAATTAAATGCTCCTATATATGGATTTTGAAATGTTGTGTCTGGTGAATGAAATGATACATAATCAGTTAATGCTGTCATTCCTACAAATACATCACCATTATCTTTATAATTAACATAAAATGGATCAGTTGTAGTAACATCGTTGTAAGGATAGTTTTGCATCAAAACTTGTTGTCCTGTAGCACTATTTGTTTTAGCATCAACAACATTGTATCTTTCCATGTTATTAACCATACCTTTGGCAATAACAGATTTGTTTCCTTCTCTTGATCCCCTTAGTATTTCATATCCGACAATAGAATCAATTACATTTCCATTGAGATCTTTAGGTGCTGTAATACCTTCAAAAGAAACGCCTAACACTCTAATTTTATCACCACCATTTTTAAAGTGGTTATCTAACGCATTATCTGGAAACTTGTGATGTCTAATATTTTTACCACAAAGATCAAATGGTCCATTACCCGTACTATTAGGTTGATTCCATACAACAGGGTTGTCATCTGGGTATCTTTCTGAAGATTCCCAATATCCCATATATCCAGTCTTAACTAAAACTCCACCATCAAGTTGTAATAAATTAGGAGATCCAGTTATTGTAGCTGTATTTTTAGTTTGCCAATTGGTATCATTAATTCCATTATAATTAATTGGTCTACCTGGAATATGATAGGAAGCAGATCTGTCACCAGTGTTATACACCCATCTAATAAAAAATGAATATACTTCATCTCTCATATACCCAACATTAATACCAGCTTTATGGTAATAATCCGCAGGATATTCTATAGAATTCCATTTTGCAATAATTCTATTAGCTTGCGGTTGATAGTTAAAATCAGGTTTTGTGTACGGACCCACTCTCAATAAATAATTATTAAGAGGATAGATGCCATCTGATTTTTCAATTGCAGGTGTAATTAAAGGAATATTTGCAATTGGAATATTAACTAATGTTGGGTCTACACTATCTATATAAATAGTGGATTGTCTTGTAGAATAAACTCCAAGTTGTTTTGCTACTGTCTGTGAATTAACAATAGAAATAACAACCACTTCCATTTCTGTAAAGTCTGGATCTGTATTAGATACACTCAGCTTAATAGCACCACCTACACCACTATGACTCCATATAGATACAGGATTTGAAACCATTAGATAGTCTGTCACTTTGATTTGATTAATCATATAAGCAACAGCCACCTGATAAGTTCCATTTAATAGTGTACCAGATCCACTTGCTTTTTCAAGTGTAAGACATGGTGTAGTTAATAAAGGAGCAAGTCTTAATTGCTCACAATTTAATTCTGTTGTATCTGTACATATTACACAACCTGTAGGAGAACCAGCGGGCCAAATTCCAGGAGGATTTGAAATACTAACATTATTATCATCAACACATATTTGTTTCCACGGAATATTATTAATATCCATCACTCTATCTGGATTATATCCATCAGACCAATAGATTTTTTCTGAACAATCAAATGTTCTTCTAGATGCACCAGTAATTAAATGCTTAGTATTAAAGTTAAGACAGTTATCATTAACTAATGTCGTATATGTACAGTTAAGCTCATTAAATACACCTATCTCAGAATTAACATTGTTTGTTGTAAATATTGCCCATCTATTCTCATCTAAAGAAATGCAACCAATAAGTGTATAAGGAAGGTTAACACAAAACAAATTAGAAGGTTCATTACCAACAACACCCACCTGACCATCATGAGAATTATTTACTAAATTTCTAGCATGAGTCCATTGACCTTCACCAATAAAAGTATCATTGGGATCTTTAATCATCCCTTTGGTAAACGAATTCAGTTGATCTGGTGTTTCTTTGTTTGCCATCTTACTTAATTTCTAATTTCTTTTTTTTAATAAAAGAATATACTTGTTCAGTGAGAAAACCACACAGCCAGGCTTGTGTTTCTTCATCTACAACATCTCTGTCTTCTGTTATTCTAACTACAGAATGATATATTTCGTGTGCAATTGTATTGTGTGAAAGATATTTAGCATCTATAATTAAATAGTAGAATTCCATCTCACCACTAATCAATATTCCTTCTAATTCATAATCATCGTTTGGAATAACACTATATTTTTTGTAAACCTTATCTACTTCTTTTTTTATATCATCAGAAATAATAAATTGTAGTTTACAATTAAATGTTTCAATATTTGTTGTCTTCTTAAATGTCATTACAGATTAATGTAGTATGATTTAAACATATTGTAATACTTTCCGTACATAGCTTCTCTATTCATTTTCCAAACATTATACATTTCTTTAAAGTCTGGTGTATTAACAATAGTGAGAGCATTATTTCTTGCAGGTCTCATACGTTGTTCTATAAGTTGCATTTTTTGCGTAACGTCTTCACCATTCATGTAAAGATTTTCAAGAATACGCTGTTTAATTGCATACTCATAATATTCATTAATCATAGGATGATCTAACACAAGAAGGTTTCCATTCTCATCTTCTAAGTTTCCAAGATAGTTAAGATAGACAGTTCCAGATTCAATTCCTATAATATATAAATATCCATTTCTAAGTTCTGCTTCCATCCAGTTGTCATATTCTGGTTTTTTAGAACACAATGGATCTACAGCTTTTGAAGGTCTCACCCAAAGTCTTTTAAACTCTCTAAACTCTCTTGTTAAATAATTTCTTCTTTCTATCACTTTAACATATGTGTCTTCACATACAACATATGTTCTTTCACACGCGCATGTAGGATCAGGTTCACCACAAGAATTACAACATTGATCAGGATTTAATATTACATTTTCTGTATGTCTTCCTTGCATCACTTCTTCTTTCACTTGATAATCTGCACAAAGAAGAGCCATAGTGAGTACATAAAAATCATCTGGAAGTTTTACTTTACCTCCAACAATTTCAAGAACTTTTTGCTTTTCTGTATAGATTCTAAGTCCAAGATCATAGTTAACTTTCTGAGCAATTTTAATAAGCTGACCAGGTTCAATCATACCTTCCATTTCATATGTAAAGAAATCAGTACGAACCTCATCCATCAACTCATCAAACGTTCTATATTTTATAAATGTATTTGCCATTATCTTGAAATGTTTTTATTATCTTGTGTATTATCTGTAGGAATCTGAAGCATAATGCTGAGATCTTTCATAACATTTGATTCAATTTCTCCATGTAAATAATCAGGTACATTAAAAGAATCATCTTGTCTAGGCACACAATTATATTCCTGATTTTCATTACAGGTGATACATTTATAATTAGAAATATCATCTTCAAAAACACCTTCTATTCTTACACTAGGCCAATTAACATCTGGAAAATATAAATGATCATTTAAATACCAATAATAATTTGTTTTATTGTATTTAAAATTTTTAGAATTTGCTATCTTAACATATTGTGTTGGAGATATTGGTTGAAAATCAATTTGTCCATCTAAAGATGTCACTTGTCTAATTAAAGGACCCCAATACCCCTGCATAAAAATTGGAATAGTTTCTTTTGTTCTCATAACAGTGATGTTTGTTTTTAACCCTGTACAACTTGCTTCTATCCTATCAGTTTCTATTAAATCAACGCTATCTAATGTTTGCATAATTGAGTTGAACTTCATAAGATTATTCTTAGAGTCTTCTCTCTTCATCAACCACTTTGCATGTTTGGAAACAATACTATAAAGAAATCTGTCCGTAAGAAATGCATCTTGACGAACAGCTTTTATCTGGTTTCTAACCCTTGATAATACTTCTCCAATTGTTGTCTTGCTCATTTTGTTTATAATTATGTCATATCAAATTCATCGTAGGTTTCAATCAGTAATTCGTCTTCTTTATCTTTTTTTTCTTTAAAGATTTTTTTTCTGAACAATTTTGAAACTCTAGCCATGTTGTCAACTACAACATATTTCTTCCATTCGGTAGGATATGTTTTGCTGACAGTTCTTTTGAAATTTCTAAATCCAGTAAAACCCCATAGTTCATGAAATTTAAATCTGTATTTAGTTTCAAAATTTGTGTAAAATATTTTAGCTAAAAACTGGTCAGACTCCCAGTTTTGATGCTGCACTTTTACACCATACCTCAAAGAATTATGTATATCAGGATTGTCGTGTTTCTTTTTTTTACAAGTCCCAATAAATACAAATCCTAGTTGTTCTAGAAGTTCAACACCATCTCTTTTTTCTATCACCGTCTGCCACAAACTGTCATTAAATGTCTTAACAATTTGTTTGATTTCAGAATCTTTAAGATGTTTATACTCTTCTTTTTTTGCTCTAATCTTATTACAGAATTCTGCATTCAGAGTACCATGTCTTTTAGGTCTAAATCTAGGTGCATTAAGATCTGGTTTGTTGTAACTAGTCATTACTGGATACATTATAATTTACGTAATTTTTAATTATTTTCCTATTTAAACTTTTAATATTTAAAATAATATTTTATGTTCAAATATTCTTTCAGAATTAGCTTCTACAATATCAAAAGAACATCCAGCTTTTGTAGGTCCAAAGTTTGTACCAATCCATTTAGATCCACCAAATAAAGACAATACATTTCTATATCTAAAATTGTAAGATTGTTCTGATGTATTCTTATGAAGATCACCCTTGACAAAACTTATATGATACTCTTCTGGATCAATTCTATTATACATTAAATATTTATTAATGTAATTTTCGGTTTTATCGTTAAGATGAAGAGGAAGTCCGTGCTTCATGTCTTCTGTGTCTTTACCATGGGACAATAAAAACACATGCCTACCATAAAAAATATGATCTATAAACTTCTCTTGCACAGATGTTTTAACATAGGGGTATTTGGCATTAATGTATATTTCAAGTGCTCTGCTCACCATATAATCAAATATTCCACCATGATTAGAACATGCATTCGATATTACATGGTAGTTGTGCGCATACTCACTTCTAAAAACAACATCATAAAAGTTCTTTTCTACAGCAAGAACATTTTCAAATGCTTCTTTATCAGACATGTTTTGCGGAAGTTTGTGCCCACCTCTTGTTGTTTGAGCATTCATTCCATCCATTCTATCACCTAAATCTATAATGTAAATGTCACTAAACTTTCCGTACAGATTAAATAAATATTGTACTTCATAGAGTACATTATACATTCTAGACTGAAATGTTAAAAAATTGTAATTGTTCTTATACATGGCTTCTGTATCATCTACATAAGCTGCAACATGCTTATCTGATGTATAAATAAACAGAGCCTTATCGTTAGTAACTTTAACAGAATCCATCCTCTCATAAGGTGAGTCTGTTGTAAATACATTTCTTAAACATTCTTCAACATCTTCAATACTGAGTTCATTCTCTTGTTTCTTAGTAACCATTGCAGAAACAACCCAGTATTCTTGTCCATTGTTTTTATGTTGCTTATTCCAATATGAAGAAAGCTTCCATTTAGTAAGATCTATCTTTAAAATCTTTTCAATTTCTTCAGCTGATTTAGGCTCTTCTAAAGCAATTGCTTTAATTTTTGCTGTACCATCTGATACATTCTCAGAAAACTCAATAACCTTTTCTTCTAATGCAATAATGTAAGAATTCTTTTCTACATCATCAAATGTGTTTTCAATAAAAGAACGTCTTCTGTTAAGAAAATCTGAAAGAGAAATACCTAATTTTTTAGCACATTCTCTATTAGATTTTTTAGATTTAATAGCTTTTAAAATGTCATTATCTGAAATCATATATTTTTATTTTATATAAAGGTATGGAATATTTATAAAATATCAACATCTCAGTGTTAAGAATGTGTTTATAATTAAAGACCCCAGCTAAGAATAACCAGGGTCTTTGTCAGAAAACCAACAAACTGACAATTTGTTTTTAATAAGAAATTACGGTTGATCAAGAGGCGGTTGCGGTAAATTTGGAACTTCCACCATTGTAGATGATATGTAAGTAGTTGTTGCCATGGGAGGCTCTGCTTTCATAATGTACCAATCTCCATCAATCTCAACAGGTGTAGCCCAGTTGGTTGTGCTTGGTCCGTAGTTTTCTCCTGCTACGACTTCATCATCGTAAGCTTCACATTCTTGAAATGTTCCTTTGTAAAATGGCATAGTATTTATATTTTAAAATTAAGGATATACAACTGCTTGCCAAGATCCACCGACAAATGTGTAAAGAATATTTGTTGATGTTTCAAGTCCAAGTCTTCCAGTGACAATACCCACTGTAGGAAAACTTGCAACTGTAGCACCAACAACTAATGATTTACTGTCAAGTGTACTTGATGTAGTTTCAATATCAGCAATAAGCCTATTAATAACAGCAATTCTATTATTAATATCTTTTGCAGTTACCAGATATGAATTCTTATTTACATTTCTTATTCCAGACATTTCTTTATATTTTTATGTTAAGTGCCACAGGGTCCACAAGGACATGCTGTAACACAAAACTGTACATTTAAATATTGTGTGTTTTTAATTGTGTTCAGCATATCTATCATATATTGTTTAGAAAACACTGTACACAAAGATGAGTTAATATTTTCTAATATTTCTACAGTGGAAAATCTTCCACTTTCAATTCTTCTGCTTGTTACAGTTTGACTAACACTCACTTGATATGTGCCTATACCGCCAGGTGTACCTGTAAGTTGTGCAACAATGTATGTACCTTCTGTAATTTCTACAGCATTTAACACTGTACCTACAGAAAGTGTACCAAATTCAACAGCAGTAACTGTTAATACATCATCTGCAATACTGCCAATTATACTAAAACTATTAATTAATTGTGTAGCAGATGAGTTTGTAATAAAAGAATCTCCCTCACATAATATGTTAGAATCTTCTGTATATATGGCACATTCAGCAGGAATATAATAAGCACATCCTTCACTGTCACATTCTACAACAGGATCTTGAGGATTACAATCTTCTACATAAGGATTACATGGTGAAGTACTAAAAATCTCCACATCACCATATAGTGTACTTACACTATTAGTAGCAAATGCTCTTACATAATATGTTGTATCTTTTACAAGACCAGAAAGTTCTGTAATAAAAGGACTTGTCTGTGCATAATTAGGATCATTCACTACAGTTGAATTACTTGTAGTGGGTAGTGTTTGTGTACTACTCCAACATACACCACGTGCTGTAATTGCTGTACCACCATCAGAAACAACGTCACAACCTGTAACAGCTGTACTACTTGTTATTGAATAAGGGGGGATAGTGACAACAGTGGGACCACCTAATGTTGCTACACTAATAATCTCTCCATACACTGTACCAATTGCATTAGTGGCAAAAGCTCTTAAATAATAAGTTGTACCAGCTGTAAGACCACTAATAGTACCAGTGAATGCACCTGTACCAGATCCCATTGTGGTGTTAGTAGGAGAAGTCATATCTATGCTAAGACTTCTTTGAATACCTCTAGAAGTTACAGAAGAACCACCATCTGCTGTTACATTACCACCAGCAACAAAAGATGTAGATGTTATACTAGATATGGTTGGACTTGTTATAACCGTAGGAGTGGTGGCAGTGGTAGTAAATGTTTTTACATCACCATAAGATACACCTGTTATGGTCTGAACATAACATCTTATTTTATATGTTGTATTAGGAAGCAGTCCAGAAATAATACTTGTGAATGTACCACCTACAGAAACATCTGTTGTTTTGCTATCATTAATATCTGGATCAGGATTTGTAGAAACATCCCAACATACACCAACAGCACTAATTGTTCCAACAATTCCTGTAAATGTACCACCTGAAATAGCAGTGGTAGATGTAATAGAACTAGCTGCTGTTGTTACAAGACTTGGTGTAGTGAATGACCACTGATTTCCATAATATACATTTGACAAAGAATCAATAATGTATGCTCTAACATAGTATGTAGAACCAGCACTAAGAGATGTCAAATTTAATGAATAATTAGCTGTACTATTTCCTGCAAGACTATTTGTAGAATCGGCAGTAGTAGGATTACCAGTTGTATTCCAACACACACCTCTAAATGCAACAGTACCACTACCTACAATAGTATTACCTCCACTGGTTGCTGTAGTGGAAGTAATTGCGGTGATTGTATTTGTATTAAGAGAATATGCCATTATTATGGATTAACAAATGGTGGAGCTAATTCGGGTGTATAAATAAATTTATTACATGTCAAGAATTTAACGTCTCTTTCAAGATATGGAATAGCCTCTCCTGTTTCAGTGAGAGGAACTCTTGAAGGAAGACCGCTATAACAATCATCATATCCTGTTTCTGCAAGAATTAAAACTAAATAATTAAAGTTGGAATTAGTTCCAGTTAATGTTGTTGTTAAAATAGTTGGTGTAGAACCGTATGTACCAGTGTGTACATATTGCCAACCATATTGAGCAGTGTATACACCAGCAGGATCTTCTTTATACCAGTGTACAGTGTATGCGGTAACTGGATAGAATCCAGATGGAATGTTTTCTGTAGTGAATGCAAAATTAAGACTACCATCACCATTCACTGTAAACGTTGGTAGATTTGAGTCATTAATACATGGAACTCTACATGCATCTTCAGTGGGAGCAGTGTAAAGACCTACACCACAATTGTCACCAACAACAGCATAGTCAATTGGTTCTAAACTATTATTTACCAAATATCCAACAGAACATTCAGAATCTAATGCATCTTGTGCAAATACACTAACCATCCAATCTTGATTACCTGTATTATCATAAGTTGCTGTTACACTAACATCAATTGATCCTGTAGTGTTTGTTGGAAAATTAAATATGCCCCATACAGTTGAAGATTGACTTCCTACATAATAATAGTTTCCAGTGTCATATCTATATATAGCAGCTGTATAAATAGTTTTTGTTGCTGTAAATACAATTGGACCAGGAACAGATTGAGATACACTCACAGTCCATGATGTACCAGCACCAGCTGTAATAAATGTATTGGGAGCAACACCACTTCCTGTAATCTTCATACCTACAGAAATAGAACCTAAAGCAGGAGGTGTTGTCACTGTAAGAGTTGTACCAACAATACCACCACTAAATGTAATGCTAGAACCTCCAGTTGATTGTGTAAAATCAATAGTGATGGTATCTACACTAGGATCAGGAATAGAATTGTATGTAGCATCTGTTACAGTAGGACATGTTAATGTGCAATTACAATTACAACCAGCAATAATATTACAGAACAAAAGACTCAACTCTTCATCATTCTGAATATTAGTTAGTAATTGTAAAATAAAATCTTTAGAAAAAATATAACAAAGCTGCTCATTAATATTTTGTAATATATTAACAAAGTTTCTTTCTGTTGTAGATGATTCTTCAAGAACTAAAAAATGAATAACATTAGGATAGAGCATCAGTGCTTCTGAACCACATTTAATATCTTCACCACTATAAATTACACATTGTAAAGGATAGAGCTCACTACATGGTTCAGGATCTTCACATGTTACTGTAGGCATAACAATAGGATCTGGAGGACATACACAACTTGTGCAGTTGTATCCACAGCTTCCGCAGTTTACCGTTGTACTTGTTGTTTGACTACATGAACATCCCATCGTATATATTTTTAAAGAGTTTTAACAGATTGAGCACCACAGTTTGTATATGGTCTACCACCAACACTTGTAGACATTTGAATATAATATGTTGTAGCTGTGGTCAATCCGGCAATTGTATAAGTAATTGTAGGATATGTTGGATTAACAAATGTTTGGGTACTTCCCGCTACTAAAACTGTACAAGCAGGGTCTGTAAAAGTTTGAAGTCTATAAGTTACAACTTGATTTATATTAGCTAATTGATAAACACCAGTAAATGATGTTGTTGAAAGAGGATATAACGATCCGGTAACACATGGAGTAGCTGTAGGTACATATGTAACTGTACGCACACCATTACATACAAGATCATCATTTGTAAGACTATATGTAAGTTGTAATGTAAGAGTAGTAAACAAATTAATATTTGTTGATGTAAGATCAATCACTACACCATTTACATTATTATTTGCTTCTGTAACATTAAGATTTACAGTGTATGTATTGGGAGATGAAGATCCGTCTGTAATAGATAATGAACCACCTACAGCATTAACATCTCTAAATCCATTAGGAATTGTACAATTTCCTAAAAAATATAAAATAAGTCTATTTGTTGTAACATCTGCATTCACCGTAAATGTTATACTTACAGCACTACAACTTGTAACACCTCTAATAGTAAGGTAGTTATCCATTGCGTTTCTCATATCATTCACTGTAATCCACAAATTCTTTATGCTATCTGCAATATTTGTAGGAATTGCTACCCAATTAGGTATACCAGCCATTGTAGCATATGATGCAAACAAAGGAGGTTGTGATGCTAATGTAGAAGGAGAATATAATTCATCTTGATAAGTAATAGCAGAAGCAAGAGCTGTACTATCACCTGTACCTGTTTCAAGTGAAAGAAACTGATTACCAATAGCTAATGTAATATCTTCAATAGGATGAACAAGACTGTCACCCATAATACCAGGAAATGCAAAATCAGGTACAGGATCTACAGCTGTATACAAGTTATTTACGCTTGTGCTAAGTGCTGTCACCGTACTATAAAGACTATTTAAACTACTAATTAATTGTGTAATATTATTATCATGTTGAATAATCTTATTACCAATCAATGTAGAATAGTCAAGTGGTTGATCCGCATCATTTAAAGGAAGCGTAGTGGTAGCTGGATCAGGTTGTAACTGAGCTAATAGATTTACTAATATGTCTACTTTAGGTGCTGGCATTAGGTATTTTGTATTCTGTTAATAATAGCTTGTAATACATTAGCAGGTGTTCTTTCACCATCTCCAGGAAGAGGTGCAAGATCACCAAGATTTAGAACAGAAAGATCAAGTAGAGCTCTGTGGTAACATACCTCTTGAGCTAATTTAAAGATGACATTACTAAGAGTGTCACCACTACATTCTGTAATACAGCACAAATCGGGACCATTCCATTGCACACAATCTGATGCAACAGGGGAGCAACCATTAACAGACAAATTGGATTTTACAGGTTTCATATACTATAATATACTATTTTTAAGTGTTATTTTAAAATTTATCTTATTTCTCTAAATTTAATAGCTGCATAGCAAGTTTGTGTACCACTCAATGAAGTAGCTTTTAAAGTCAAAGTTCCTAAAGCTCTATGTGCTCCTCCTGCATCAAGAGTAATTGGGTAACGAGATATAATAGCTGTATTAGTAACCCCCTTAGCACTACCTGATGATGCTATATAACCACCATCAATAATAATAGCAGGACTACCGCTAAGTGTTCCTAATATATTATATTCTGAACTAGAATATGTAGTGTTTACATCAATATATGTAGTAGTTCCAGATATAGCTTGACCTAAACAAAGTTGCCAATGAACAGGTTTATTTCCAGCATTATATATTTCAACATCTATATAGGCCACCCTAGTTCTATTAGTAATACCATTAAAACTAGTTCTTGGTCTAAGACTTAAGATGTGTGTACCACCTGTAGTTACATTAATGGGGCCACTATCCTGTTGAAATGTATATCCAAATACATTTATATCTTCAGTGCCACCCTCAGATATTACAGCAGAACAAATAAAATTCATTGTTGTAGATGCTGTTGCACTACAAGTCATACCACATCTAACGGGAAGATTTGCAGATTGTATATACGGAGAACTAAATAGATTAGCATGTAAAAACTCATGTGCATAAACTATAGTTCCACCAATATCAAACCCTACTCTCACTCTACCAACATATAATGCTTGTATATCAATTACAAGAATTTGTGTTGTAGAAACATCTAAAGTATAACCACTAGATCCAGTTCCATCTAATTTATCTAAATTCCAGTTGGCTTGAACTACAGTTTCATTACCAGCAGATGTACCAGAAAATACTTTAAACTGGTTAACACTACCATTAACTTGAAATTCAATTCCATTTACACCATCAGAATATCCTGCAAACTTTAATACGTCAGTAGCAGCACCATTCATATTAAATGTAATAAATACTAGCTGTGATCTACCTGGTTGATAAGGAAGATATTCATAAGACTGCATGTATGCTTTACCACCAGTAGGCGTAGCAGAAAAAGTCATATTTGCACGTCTGTTTGTAGTATCATAAGCTATTGTAGCATTACTACCAGAAGTAATTTGCTCCATAATAATAGGAGCAAGATCATAAGTAAAATGTGAATTATGTAAAATAAGTGGATTACTTACTCTAAGTCTGCTAAATGCATCTAAATTAGCACTATCTTTAATAGTGACTTCTGAAATAGCAGCTACATTATATTTAGTAAATCCTTGTGCCATATTATACTATTTCAGTGCCCCAAAGTTGAAATGAAAGATTTGCATTACCAGAATAAACTCTTACAACATCTGTTGTAGCAAGAGTAATACCTATTGTTGCAATAAATGTGTCATTACCATTAATTTCCACATCATAATAAAGATAGTCTTTATCACTAGTTACAGCACCAGATTCTGATACACTCACTCTAAATGTAGTTTTAGATGCATCTCTATTACATATAGATATAGAACTACATACAGCAGAAGTAGATGCTGGAACAACATAAAGATCTGTTTCTGTTGTAGCAAGAGGACTTTCTTGTCCTAATATTTTATAATAATTTGCCATATCTTATGCACCCATTAATAAAAAGTTATTAATAAAATCTGTGTTCACTGTAGGAACAATTGTACTCAGCCATTGTGTTCCATCCCACACATACAAAGAAAGCACCGTAGTATCAAATACCAAATAACCTTTATCTGCTGTAGTTAAACTTAAACCTGTTCTTTGAGAAGAAGTGAGGTTGTGTAATCTACCCGACTTAAGTTCATTTAAGTCAAGGTCAATATTATGGTAATATTTTTTATCTATTTGTGGCATTATGATAAATAAGCATATCCAGCTACAGGTTCAGAAAAAGTGATTTCAACCGTGACGGTATTAGCATCAGTAACAACTCCACTAATTTCATTACCAGATACATCAGTAGTAAGAACATTAGGTACAAACCCAAGATTGTGAGTGATAGTCCAAACAGCAGCAGGAGTTGGAACATAATACTGATATGAGCCACCATTTATAATAGTTACGTTAGGGTTAATATCTATTCGAGTACAGCATCCACCTACATTAATATCTACAATATTACTACTAGCACCAGGATATGAAAATCCAATATCACAACAAGGAATAATTGGACCACCAGTGCAAGTTTGACCAGCTGATGTGTAGCTACCAATATAAGCTGCGGGGTTACCATTGTAGGTAACAGGTAACCAAGACATATATGCTACACTAACTTGTGTTAATGCACCAGCATCTTCATTTTCTGCCCACTTTAAAATTTCATACCTAAGATGAGCCAAATCACAATCAATAGCAGATTTAGCACATTGGATTCCATACTGGTCATACTTATATTTCTCAACCATGCATTCTGCAAAATCTTCTTTATAGGCATCTTTATATAGTAGGACATTACTCATTTTTAATTAGAATTATTTTTTACTGCAATTGCCGCCTCATATTGAGTTATACAACTATTGCACACTTGTTTTCCATCTGATGCTGTTTTAACTTGACAGCCACAAGAAATTGCTGTACCACAGTTTGAGCATGTTCTCATATTAATATTGGTTTTTGTGACAATCTTTACATCCTCCTATATATTTGTCAAGTCTTTTTTTAGCATATGTTACTAATTCCATAGCTAAATTAGGATCGTGACAATCTTCTGCTTTAATCTTTGCAGCATCAAAATAAGATTTAATTAACCTTAATTCGTTTAATCTTGCTCTTATTTCTACAGGAGGTTCACATGTTGCTAATTCAAGTTTACACAATTGTTGATTATAAACATTATAAGTTTGTGTCAATCTTAAATGATAATATTCAACATAAACTTGATCGTTAGGACTTACAGAGTATTTAATTTTATAAATACCATCAGGTAAAGCAGGTGCTTGTGGTGTACAATTACCAGACACAATACCTAATGTACAAGCATTTAGCACCAAATTAAATGATGCCATACCACTGCTAGCATATGTTGTAACATCAATTTCAGCTGGTTCTGTAAATCCAGGAGAAGTAATTTGTAATGTAGCACATTTAACATCAAGTCCTTCTTGGTAAATACTTGCATCAACAACTCTAAAAATGCTTACATTATTAGTTTCTGGAATATCTAAATATAATTGATGTTGTGCGGGCATATTATTAAGTTTACATTTAAAATATACTGATTTTTTTTATATTCTGCAAATAAAAAAAGAGAGGAATAAATCCTCTCTTTCTTTATTGTTTATGAGATTATTAGTAAATCTCAACAGGAATAACAGCAGCAGTTGATGCAATAGTAGCAGTAGATACACCATTAGCAGTATTTGCAGCAGCTGCAATATAATCACCAATAAGAGAACCAGCACCATTAGTAATTGTTGTAAGTTTTCCATTGGTAGTTCCTGTAAGGGCAAAGAATGAACCTAAACCAATTGCTTGAGGAACTGCAATCTCAATCAGGTATTGATCATTATCAAATACACCAGTAGGATTGTTCCAACGAGGTACATTGTGCAGAATGCAAAGCTTGTTGTACAAAGCATTTCTGTTTGCAGTACTTAACATACTCATTACACCAGGGTTAGCTTCAATCTCCCTCATACGGAAGGTATCAATATTAACACCATCACCAAAGGCTTCTTGACGATATCTACCAGTGAGGATTAAATCACGAAGTACAGTTTCACCAACACCTTGAGCTTGAGAAGATGCTTGTACTACAGTGGCAATACCAGCTTCACCAATGCTCGGAGAAGAACCAATGCAAGTAGTCAAGCAAGGATCACCAGCATCATCCATAACAGAAGCAATAATCTTAAGAGGCTCAAGATCATAGTTATCAGTTACAGTGAAAGTGCAGTTACCAAACTTGGTTTCTACATAAGCAGCAGTCAGTTCCAAGAAACAATCGGCAGCAGTACCAGTAAAACTAGCAGCATCAGCAGCAGCAGTAAATACATGAGCACCAATTGCACTAGCAACAAGTGATGCAGCACCAACAGTAGCATTTGTAGCAGTACCAGTAGGAACAGCTTGAGTGTTAGTACCAGGAATATAAGTAGCTTGACCTACATAAGTGGGTTGTACAGCATTACCTACAATGGTATTAAAGAAAGTAGTAGTACCACCATTAGCACCATACAGATCATTGTAAAATTTAAGACTTACTGTAGCACTAACAGTTGGAGCAACTGCTTGAGTTGGATAAGTAATAGTTACAGATGTACCAGAAGTAAATGCAGTAACAAATGAATTAACAGGAAGACCTGTACCTACAACACGTTGTCCAATACCTATACCATTTGCAGTTGTAAATGCAGCAGATCCTAAAACAATAGATGTAGTAGTAGCTGGAGTTACAATAGAAGTAGCAGCTTGAGTAGCTCTCCATGCATATGCTCTAGCCTGTACCAGTTGATTAAAATAAGCAGAAGAATTAATTTGCTCTTTCCAATCAACAATAGTAGCAACAGGATCTTTTACATAAGTAGGATTCGTAGTGTTGCAACATCCAGTGTAAGAATCAAGAACACGATAGATGTTGTGAGACAAGAAACGCAGAGCAGGGCTACCTTTAACATCTACACGAAGACGGTAGGTGGTGTCGCAGGTCAGACCACAACTTACGGGAATCTGTACAACTTGTTGAACAGGAGCTTTAGCACCCACCCAAAAAATACGACTGATATACTTAGGGTTAATCAGTTTTGATTTTACAGATTCTTGATAACCACCATGGCTTCCAATAGTATCAGAATAACCAGAAGATTTGTAGTAAGAACCTTGTACAATGTAAAAAGGTTTTGTGCTAGCAGTAGCAGCATATGTAAATGCAGCATAGCTAGAATCATACAATCCAATTTGTCCAGCTGTTAAACCAGTTGTAGCTGTAGTAGTGCTTGGAGTAAAAGGATTAGTGCCCAAAAGGGACATCTTAAACGCGTGACTAAAATACATAGTTTTAAGTTTTAATTGTTAATAAATAAATAAATGTTTACAGAAATAATATATGAATTAAATTTAAATTTTCCAAATTTATTTTAGGAAAATAAGTTTATATTTAATAGAATTGATTGTACTTTTTATAGTGTCAAGATCATTTACAATTTCAGAATAAGGCATCTTAGATTGAAGACCTGTCACCATACTGTACATCTCTCTAAGATAGCTCAGAGCATCAGGTACAGAATCAACTACTCTAGGAGCAGTGTCTGCATATTCCAGCAGTTTTTCAGAAGCACCTTGAAATCCTTCTGCAAGATCATCAGCATGACCAGGAAGTGCATCATACAATTCATTAAGAGCTTTATGAGCAGCGTAAGATCCAATACCTGTTACTTTCAGATGAAGTTTGTGAAAAGATGTAGCTGCATTCATAAGTTCAGTGACACAAGCTGCTGTCATCTTTTCTAAAGAAGAGCCACTGGATGCACCAGAATATTCCGCAGTTTTAGCAGGACCACTGGCACTAAAAATATTTGTCCTAGATATTTTTTGCATTTTATTAAAATTTATAATTGTTAATTATTTCGTTCTGCTGATTTTTCATTTCTTTGATATTGAGTCATTGCTTCAATATCTCCAGCTAAAATAGATGCTGCTTCATCACAAATAAGCTCTACAATATCATCTTTAAGTTCAGATGTAACATCTGTTGCAATTGTATTTCCTGTATTTAAATCTACACATCCTGCAAATTGAACATCCACAGGTTTTCTGTAATAATTTAATTTAGGATTTACAACTTCAAAATCAGCATTAGTGTAAATTCTAATTTTATTATTCACTAATGTACAAAATGTTTCAGCCCAAGCAAATGAAGGTTTAGAAAACTTATCTGCTAATAAAAGATCTACATCAGCTTCTTCTGCAAGATATACAACAAAAGGTCTTGGATCTTTACACCTATCTGATATACCTTGCACTGAAACTCTTTTAAATTCTAAATAATTAGCAGGAAGGGAATCCACTTGAAAGTATGTAGGATCTACTAAGTTCCCAGAAAGATTGATGGTTGTCAGCAATTTCTGAAGATCATCAATTCTTCTCTTTGAAGCTTCATCACCTTCCTTATAATTATTTGTACCGTGAAGTTGTCTTCTCACCCATTCAATTTGTGCTTTATTAAAAGCTTCAGCAATTTGCCAACATTCTAAATTGTCATAATCAAGTGAAGAAAGCTTATTCAGCCTTTCTTTAATCTTTATTTGTAACAGACTATTATTCATTTGATTATTATTTTGTCAGCTTATAGCTTTACTATTGAATGGAGAATGTCAACTTATCCCTTTACTTTTTTCAAAGCAGGATTAGCTTTTTTAGCAGCAGGAGATGCATTTCTGCTAGCAGAAGCTAAGATAGCTCCAGCAGCTTCTTTACTTACTCCTTGTTTCTTTGCAATTTGAGATTGCACTGCTTTAAATCCAGGGTGTGCTTTAGACTTTGCCATTTTGTTTTTGTTTTTAATTGTGAATTATTGATTCCAGTATTTTTCTACATCATTTTGAATTTGAATCAAAACTTGTTCATTTAAAGGATTTTTTAAGAACTCTACAGCATCTAATGAATTTCTACCCATCATTACAGAACTAGGAAGATGATAGACAAATCCATCAGATTTTGTTGCTATAATTTTATAATAAATAGCATCTTTAACAAGTGCCTTAAGTTTTAATGATTCCATATCAAGTCTGGAAACATCTAAAAACATTTGAGCTGTTTTTTTCTTATCTTTTTCTACAAGATCACCACTAATGTATTTATCCATATTATCATAGATGACATCATTAGGAGTGCTCTTCTTATATTGCGCACTGTTAATATCCAGCACTTTAGCAACATAGAGCAACTTGTTTTGATTCTTATCAAAGAGCTTTTGAAGTTCAGCAGCAGCTTTATTACGTAGCTTTTTAAGTTCAGTGTTTGTAGATGCTGTTTCTTCCAACCTATCTAAATAAAACTTAGGAGGCTTATTCATTGTTTTTGCACTATCTAATGATTTTGCAATCATGCTAAAACCATTATTCTCAATTGCATACAATTTAATAAGATCATAAGGATCTCTTTCAGGATCAAGAAACACAGGTTCATTACCACATCTTAATTTAATCTTGTCCCAAAAGTCAGAATTATCTGGTCGTAACAATTTAATTTTGTTCCAAAACTCAGAATCATTAGGATCAACTACATTAGAATTAAGTTGTCTCTCTAATTGAGAAACCACCATTCTAATTTGTTTAATCTTTGCTTCTCTTTCTTCTGGAGAATAATCAAGAAGTTCTGGAGCAAACTCATTAAGACCTGTTACATATCTTTTAATTCCATTAATTTCAAGACATGCAATTTGTTCTTCATGAAAAACACCGTCAAAAAGAGCTAGTCCGTAATTTTGCAATCCCATATTATCTGTCCTTGGATCGAAGTAAGGTTTGATTGCAATCTTAGATTTTTTGTTTTGTGGATACATCTCCACCATAGTCATTGTACTCATGTTTGGTTTTTATTGGTTTGGTGAGTTGTCCCCAATGAAGGTTGCCAGTCTTCTAAAATAGGCATATATTGGGGAGTTTCAAAGATAAATCTATGAAACTAATTAAATTAAGAAACTCTAGTTACAGTAAAACTAGCATTAGCTAATACATCAGAAGCAGTTGCATTTGAAACTTGTTGTGCAAACATAATTGTTAAAGTACCATTTGCACTTACAGTACAAGTTCCTTCAATTACAATAAGTGTATATGCAGCTGCAGCCCCACCAATTGCAGTAGCAAGAGTTGTACTAGTTGTACTTGCAACAGCTATAGCACTTGCAGTATAATATACAGCAGTAGCATTAATATTAGAAACAGTGCATGTACCACCAATAGCAACTTTAGCACCAGGTGTAGCATTTACAGTTACAGGAAGAACAGCTTTAAAATTGTATACACCACCTGCTTCTACATTTTTAGAAAGACCAGTTACATTTGCAAGAGTAGTGCTACTGGCTACACTAAATGTAGATGTAGTAGTAAGCGCATCTGGCAAATACTTAAGAAGATAGTTCAAATGACCAAATTTAGCCAATGCCATATCTTCTTCTTTCTTCAGAAACGGATCGTCTGATTTTGGAAAAAATTTATTTAAAAGTATCATTTTATTTAAAGTTTATGAAGTGAATAATATTTATGCGGAAAATAAGGGAGAATTGCTCTCCCTTATTTCCACATAGTTTATTAGAACGATCCACCAGTGATGGGGTTTCTCATTACAATCTTCAGCACTTTCGTAGGATCTTTCACCCAGATGGCTGGCATTGTTTGAGACATCATCACACGGTAACCATTAAAGTTACCAGAGCTTTGGAAACCTTGGGTACGACCCATGTAATCCATAGTACCATTTTGATAGAACCACTTCAGTTGATTATCCCAGCTGAGTTTCAGCAAGAAGATGTTATCATTGGTGTTGTCAGTGATATCAAAAATGATGAAGTTGTAAGAAGACAGCGGGAAACCATCAATCAGAGGATTCTCAATGTCATTGGTGTGTACATTATCAAAAGCAGGATTCAGAACAAACTTAACATTTGCCAAGAACGGAATTACATACTGAGTGTAAGCAAATCCAAAGTTCAAATCCATACCTTGACCAGTGATAGCACCAACCTCACGGGCATTGATAACCATACCAGATGCAACAGCTTCTTTCTTAATAGCTTCGTTAATCATCTTCATACCACCCATACCAGTTTGTACAACCAAACTACGTTGAGGATCAGGTCCTTTAAATTCAACCTTACCATTGAAGAAGTTGAAGATTTCAGCACGGAACAAATCAAGAGTAAAGCTAGATTTGTTGTAGATGCGCTTGTAAGAGTTGTCAAGCTGCTTCCACAGACCTACAGACAGACGAATATCATCAGGTCCATCTTGCTTCAGACGACCACCTTGACCCCACATGAGGTAGGTTTCAATGTCATTAGCAATTTTGGTCAGGTGAGCTGCTTCCAAAGTAGTTAAGAAAGTACGAGAAAGTTGACCACTTTGATATGCTTTTTTAACATAATCAGGACCCATCTTCTCAGCCATCTTCTCAAGAGAAGTGATGGAGGGATCTGTAGTTTTGTCAAAGTTTCTCCAGATTTCAATTACAGGTACAGTACCATCAGCTTTCATACCACCTTTCATCATCATGTCAGCTTTAGAGCTAATAGAGTAATGAACGTGAGCTTCAGCACCACCTACAAAGTTGTAGAATTCACGGAATCCACTACGAACTTCACCGATGTCAGAGAATCTTTCACCATATTCTCCACGTGCAGAACCTTTACGGAAAACTTTAGCACCAGTTTTGAAAGGATTTGCAGTGTTACAAATAATAGACTTGGTGCTATCGTTGTTTACAATCTGAACAGTGTAAACAAAAGAATCACCAGAAGGAACAATATCATCAGCAGTGATGTAAAGTTCAACGCCATTATATTTGTCATAAGTGATGATATCACCATGTCCAAACATACGTCTGTTCAAGCGAATTTTAAAAGTAGTACCATCAGCACCATAAGCAGTGCTAGTGCTACCATTATTGGTGATGTAAACTTCTTCAGTGAGGTAGGGCAGATCTTGAGCTACAGGAACTTGCCACTTATACTCACCGCGAGCATTATCTACCATGATTACATTTTTACCACCAAATGAAGACATTTGATAGAGGGGCATTTCAACTTTCTGAGTCATTGCCCAAAGATCTACGGGACCTAAGTCCATAGGTTCTGCTGATTTCAGCATGTTAGTCATATGGTATGAATCTACATGAGAACTAGTTTTGTAGTTATTATCACGTAGGAATATACCATTGTTTAAAACTGGTGTTGCCATTGTTGTTAAATTTAGAGTTAATAATTATTGATTAAAAAATTGTTTTACTATCGTTTAAAAATATTTGTTTGTCTAGGAATTTTTCTAACCTGTTCGTTTTGTGATGTGTTAACAGAAGATGTTGCTTTATTTCTTGATTGCTCAGTTTTAAGTTGTCTTACAGTTTGTTCAACTGCTTGATTCTTACCCTGTCTCATCAGTGTTGCTCTATAATCATCAGGATTAGAAAGCAACCACAAAGCTTCTGCAATAAGATCATATCGTGGTTCTACGTATTGATACTTTTCTAAGAGATGTCCAAGAAGATTGGTAGGATTACCACTAATAGAAGGATATTGAGGTTGTGTCAATCCATTATATAAGAACGACTGCACCTTTCTATCAAGCTTTACACCACCAAGTTCTCCTTGTCTTAATGTATCAAAGACATTTTGTACATAAACTTCAGCAGCTTGTTCTTGTTGTCTTCTCATCATCTCCTGCTCTGCAAGTTTAGATTGAATCATCTCTTCTTGCATAGCATCCAGTTTTGGTTTAAACTGTTTTGCTTTCTTTTCAAGTTGACCAAGATCTTTCCAGTTGTTTAATTCTTCTTCAATTTCATCATTGTCACCAAAGTTGGTTGCTTGAAGATAGGAACGTACAATTGCTTCTTGATCATTATCTGCTTCAGGATTTAATTCTCTCACTTGCTCTACTTGAGCTAATGCTTGAAACAATCCTTTAAGATCTTGTCCTCCATCAGCTACATATTTTGCAGCATATTGAAGTTCTTCTGGAAGACTCTCAAAAAATTCAGCAGGAGTGTGAGAAGCTACTTCTTGTTTAATATTAGAAATATTAGCTTGCCAAAGCTCATCCAAATCTCTTTCATTCAAAGAACCAAGATAGTCGTCTAAAGTTTGCTTTTCTTCATCATAGTCGTCAAAAGCAAACATTTCTTTAGACTCAATTCTTTTTTTAAGGAATCCTACAAGAGAAGATTTTTCCGTTTTAGGTCTACCTCTCTGTGCTGGTTCTTCCTCCTCTAAGGGAACATCATTTACAATTCCCTCATCTACAATACTTTCAATTACATCTGTTTGGGTGGGTTGTTCTGGTTCGTCCAAAAAAGAAACGTCTGTTTGTGAACTAGCAAAAATGTTTGGCTTTTCCTCTGTTTCTTTATTAGAAGAAGCTGAGGTCATTACACTGTCTGCTCCAGGAGCACCAATCCAGCTGTCTATGTCAAGATCTACTTGGTTTACAGATGTAATATCTGTAGGGTTGTTGTTGGTTTCCATCTTAATTATTGGTTTTAATTACATTATTAATATACGATCTAAACTCTAAAGATTTATAATAAAATGTTTTTGTTACATTTTGTTATGGATAATAAAGCTATAATTTTAGCTGTCATTTAAGACTTTTAATATTTCCTCTACAATAGGATCTCTATGATTGGTTTTAAGTATGATTGTAGATATTCCTTCCAAAAAACTGAGCTTCTTACTCATCCAATCAAATCCACTTTGTCTTTTATCTTTAAGATCTATTTGAGAATTGTCTCCTACAAATATCATCTTAGCCCCTGTACAGAGACGTGTTATAATTAATTCAAGCTGTGTTTGTGTTATGTTTTGTGACTCATCTATAACAACCAGACAATCTGAAAAGTTTCTGCCACGCATAAAACCAATAGGAACCACCTCAATGTTTCCTTCTGCAATTTCTTTATCTATTTTTTCTTTATTATAAAGTCTATACATGTTGTCATATATAGAAGCTGTGTAGGGTGCAAGCTTAGCATCTTTGTCCCCAGGTAAAAATCCTATTTCTTCTCCAGCAGTTACAACAGGACGTGTAAGAACAATCTTCTTCACCTCTCCTTTAAACAAAAAATCTAATGCAACTTGTGCTGCTAATAAAGATTTACCTGAACCAGCCTGTCCTTTTAAGAATGTAATCTTAGAATTTATTATTTTTTCTTTTGCAATCTTTTGTTCCTCGTTTAATATTACAGCAAACTTTATTGGATTTTTTGGTTTTTTTACTGACATAATTATTTTTTAGGAGTTTTTACATCATATTTATTCTTACAAATATTTAAAAGATATTCCATGCGTTTGCTTGGATTTTCCTTTACATACTCTTGTAATATGGGTATTATTTATATTATAATATCTACCTGCTTCTGATGCAGATTCAAATTTTATATTAATAGTACCATCATCATTTAAACTAGCAACTGGTTTTTTAATTTTTAATATTAAATTATTTAATAATTCTGGATTATTTTTAAATTTTAATTTCATTGCAACAGAATGTCTTGCACCTATTTCTTTTCTTTTTTCATCTGATAAATGTAAATATCCAAAATTATGTAAACCACTCTTATGTTTTTTCTTCATAATTTCAGAATGTTTTTTATGTTTTTCTACCCACAATTTTGAAGTTTTTAAAGTTTCTTTTCTTTTAATTTTTGAAGATTCTTTCATTTTGTATCCACATGCTCCTTCTCCTCCGATTGTTGCATTTTTTAAATTACATCCAAATGATTTAAATAATCTTATATATCCTTGTTCAGATTCTATCCATTTTAAATCATCTACTTCATCTATTATTTCAACAATAGGGTATAAATCTTTTTTGGCTAAACTTTTAATCCAACTATTTAATTTATTTAATTTTCCAGTGGTTCTTTTCCAATTATGTTTATGTTGAGCATATCTTTTTTCAATTTTGTGTGATGTTTTACCAACATATTTTACTTCAAAAGTAATCGGATCTTTTAATGTATAAATTAAAACCATTATTTTTTATTTTTATCTGCTTTGATTTCAAATTGTGTTCTATTTGTTCTAGCTATTTCTAATTGTTTATTAGCAATATCCTGCTGAGTTTGAAGTTTTTCTCTTTCAATGTCCAACTTTTGTTCATTAAATCTTGTTTTATTTACTTCTTGCTCACGCTTTAAATTTGTTGTATCTATATAATTCTGTTGTTTCTGAATGTTAGCCAAAGCATCTTGATAATCAGAAATAGCATTTTGATTTATATCAGATTGAGATCCAAATCCAGCAGCTCTAATTTCAGCTTCAACAATTCTTGCTTGTCTATCCTTGTCTTTTTCTTGAGCAATAAATTGTTGCTTCATTGTTTCTTGTTCAATAGCAGCTTGTTGCTGTTGTTGTTGCATTTCTTGCTCATGCTGTTGTTGTTGTTGTCTAATAGCATTAGCTTTCTCTTCAGACTTTTTCAGAACACCTGTCAGTTCAGCAATAGATTCTGCTTTAATAATATTTCCAAGATCATATATAGAAGCACCAGTGGTATTATTATTTAATGCCAAAGATTTAAGTTGCTCCATCACTGCTCTAGAATTAGTTTTAGTTGTACAGAATATGTTAAGATCTCTCATTAAAAGATCTGTACCATTAATCTGGAAATTAACTTTTTCGTCAGCAGATGTTATGTATTGAAGTCGTACAGAAGGTTTTGTAGAATTGTAATACTGAGCAAGTTCAGTTCTCATCTGATGTACTCTTGGCATCAGATTATCACTATGTTGTACAAAATAAACCTCTGTTTGATTGTAAGAAGCATTAAGTGCTTGCTCTACACCTGTAGCAGTTTGTTGAGCAATTTGTTGTCCCATTCTTTGAGGATTGACACCAATCACTTCAAATGCTTGAGTTTTAAAATAATTTGCTAAATTAATCCTTGATAATAAACGTTGAGTTTGCTCTAAATTCAACACTTGATAGTGTTGGAAATTAAGTGCATTCTCTGTATTAGTTATGCTTGTATCTAAAGGAAGCATTTGGAAGTTCTTCATTGCCACATAAGCATTAGCTAAGTTGTTCTTACCCCAATCTTCTCCCATAGAGTGTCTTGGTAATGCGTTCTGATCAAACAAAATAACTGTACCCAACTCATCTACAAGAATGTCTGCAATTTGGTTGTTAACAATATTATAACCAATCTGGAATGGTTTCATAAGATCTACCATAGATACAGAACGTGTATTTCTATCTGAAAATACAGCACCTTCTACTGGAGGTTTACATCCATAAAGACTTGTATCACCTTTAAATTGGAAAGGAATCTTACCAGGTTTACCACCATTAAGTCCAAGATAGATGGGGTTAAAACCACCAGGATTGTTCATACCCCAGAAAGAAGGTCTGTTAGGACCAATCTTAATTCCACCCCAAACTTCATTAATCCAAATCCAATCTATATGTTCTCCAAACACAAGATTGTCTTTTGTTTTTTCTTTATAGAGGGTGGTGTCATATAAAGGTTTGTCTGTAATCTTGTAGTTTTCAGCTACAATATCTTGTATCATCTCACCCAATTCTGTAATCTTTGTAAGATGACCCACTCTACGTTGTGACTTCCAATAAACAGTGGTGCAACGCAAAAGGTGTGCATTACCCCAATCAAAAAGATCTTCTGATTCGTTTAATATAGCTTGAATAACATCACCACTCCATCTAGTGTTGTCATATGTACTCATAAATTGTCTGTAAGCAAGACTTGGTGCTTGTACATTCCAATCATGAGATCTTGTAGGATCGTAGTAAGATCCATCATTTTGCATACCAGGTAGTGCATAACCAGCAGATCTTACAGGATAGATGACTTCCAATGCTTTAAGCTGTTCTTCATTCATCATCCAACCAAACTTATCAATAACATCAGCCACTGTCAAAAGATCAATCATTCCAATCCAGTGTGCTTCAGATATATATCTGGCAGAAGCAGACTTATGATAGAACACCTGTACAGGATTCCACAATTCTATATCATAATCATCTTCTCCCATTCTAAAATGCCAGAATTCTCTATCTGTAATTAACATATCACGGAATGCTCTTTCCTCCAATTCATCCATGTGGAATCTTTCTACATCCACTTGATGTTGGTGTGTAGCCCATTCTTCGTACAGATTTCTATAGTCTTTTCTAAAGAAGCTCTCAATTTCTGGTAGTGACTTCAATTTAGCAGGAGACATTTCTTGTTGAAACTCTTCAGATTGTGGGTCCATTCCCATACTGATGAGCTTATTCATCATTTTAGCTTGTGCTTTTTGCATAAGCACTTCCTCAATCATGTTCTTTTTTTCTTCTAACATTTCATTGTAAGAAAGCTCATCCACCGTTCTAAACATAATTTTAGAAGCTCTCTTACTAAACTCAGAACACAAAACATTTATTACATTGGGAATAATAGGGTAGAACTTAAGTTCTAATGCTGTTCTGTCTTCTTTAGTGAGCATGTCAATTAGCTCACCATTAGGATTATCTTCTTCTACAATGTAGTCTGTTTTATCAATAATACCTTTAGCTAATTTATAATTTTTAAGCAAACGTACTGCATTACGTCTAAGTTGACGCATACCTTGCCACTCTAACCAATCAAGGTTCCAAGCTCTCCACTCATCATCCTTTTCAGCTTCTGGTAGAAACTGAACAGGTTGCATAAGTGTGCCCATTTTATTATACTCAACCTTTTTACCAGATTTGAGGTCAAGTGCGTTATATA